>Ga0364901_10001_pt2 | contig 252467 bp, 259 predicted proteins | sample ExccelJu500002D4_FD_206968 | JGI IMG/M metagenome (GOLD analysis project Ga0364901, IMG submission 206968) | Enriched cells from Trout Bog Lake Hypolimnion, Wisconsin, USA - BchlTB.July09.5000.02.D4 | ecosystem: Environmental > Aquatic > Freshwater > Lake > Hypolimnion/Profundal zone | place...
GGGATTGGCTCATCGGGGAGATGGTAGACGTGGATATCAGTCGTTTAATAAAGCATTTGATTTCTCATGGCCGCAAGGTAGGCTCGCACTTCTCATCAAAAGATCTTGAAGTCATTACCAAGGCTATTTCACAAAGCGAAAGTCAGCACACTGGTCAAATTTGCTTTGCTGTAGAGGGCGCAATGGATATGTCTTCGCTCCTAAAGAATCAGAGCCCAAGAGACCGTGCCATCGAGGTTTTCTCACGATTAAAGGTATGGGATACCGAGCACAATAATGGCGTATTAATTTATGTCTTGATCGCAGATCATGCGGTGGAAATCGTTTCCGATAGGGGAATCAATAAGAGGGTAGATCCGAGTGAATGGCAAGCGATTTGCCATGACATAGAATCCAAATTTGCCAAGGAGGATTATCAGCAGGGTGTACTAAGCGGCATCGATAAGCTAACCCAAGTGTTGCATCAACATTTTCCAAGGACTCGTTCATCCACGAATGAAATTTCTGATATTCCCGTGATATTAGGCTAAATTAGGCGCAAAATAATTAGGTGTAATTGTTGGATAGATTACGTTTATAGAGAGGTCCATGATGGAAAAGCCATTTCACCGTTTTACAGAATTATTTGTTCAGCTGGGTTTGCCTTCCGAGCCCGAAAATATTCAAGTCTTTTTGGAAAAGCATAGGCCATTGCATGAGGCAATCCCCTTAGAGGATGCGCCATTCTGGTCAACTGCTCAGGCGACTTTACTACGGGAAGAGATCATCTTAGATGCGGATTGGGCGGAGATTGTGGATCAATTGAATAAAGATCTGCGTTAAGTATGTTGAGTAATTGTTGCAGTTCTAGGAGCACAGTTGCCACTATCAAGGGTAGCCACTAGCCTATGAAAAAGACCAATGGGCCAGAGACGCCAGCAACCAAATTTTTACGTGAACGAAAAATTGTGTTCTCAGACCATTTATATGAGTATGAAGAACATGGCGGCACCAAAACCTCCTCCCGAGAACTGGAAGTACCCGAGCATGCAGTGGTCAAAACTTTAGTAATGCAAGATGAGTTAGCCAAACCTCTCATCGTCTTAATGCATGGAGATTGTAAAGTCTCTACAAAGGAGCTAGCAAGGCAAATAGGCTGTAAAAAGATTGAGCCGTGTCAGCCCGATATTGCCCAAAAACATTCAGGCTATCTCGTTGGCGGTACTAGTCCGTTTGGCACCAAAAAGGTCATGCCTATTTATCTTGAGAAAAGCATACTAGATCTACCTATAATTTATATCAATGGCGGGCGACGCGGTTACTTGGTTGGCATAAAGCCATCTTGCCTGATTAATTCTCTTAGTCTAAAAACTGTAGAGGTTGCACTGGTGCAATAGGTATGGCAGGGTAATGAAAATTACTAAAGTAGCCAAATTGAGCTAATCATTACCTATAAAAGAGAGAAAATGAAAAAAAGATTAATGAATTTGCTGGTATTGCTATTTGCTCTATTGGCAATCATCTTGATGATTTATGGCGATAGTAATGGTGTAGGTTCACTTGTGTTTCTATTTTTAATTACTTGCGTATTTGGTGCAAACTATGTTTTATTTGGCGAGGCGACACTTTGGCATAGTGATGTTGATAACTGATCAATTGAATGGGTTTCATTGGAGTTAAGATATCGTTATGAATGCTAATACAATCCATCTCGAAATATTATTAAAAGAGTCTATATTTGGACTCTGCATTATGGGTGCTGTGGCGATTTTCAATATCTACAGCTTTGCCTGGATATCACTGACTTATGGTCGGGTATTACGTGAAGGTAGATATCATGGGAAGCATTATGAAATGTTCCGGTATGTGGCATTCATCTTGCTCCTGGTAATTGCTATGCTTGTGTCACTCTCAATATGGGTGTTGGCCTTGACTTCCTTTAATTTTGTATCTGATTGGGTCCCAGCACTCTTGTTTGCGGCAAGTTATTTCACCTCTGTGGGGAATTTCACAGTGGACTTTCCTATGGGCTGGCGTCTGATTCCATCGATCATCGCATTCTCTGGTCTTTTTGGATTTGCATGGGCAACCGCCTCTTCTATAGGAATGGCTCATAACCTATCCCTCCATTTGGAAAAGCATCAATAGGTCGGAGTATTGATAATTTGCAAACTCTTTAAAACCCTAGTTAAAAAAACTACGGTTTTTTATTTTTAGGGCAATATCTCATGCTTTTTTCTGGCCAATATCCTAGATTGTCTAATTAAGATATCTGACTTAGATTTAATGCCAATGACGGCTGTTTAGATGTTTAAAATCCCGTAATTTCTCATGCTAGACTCAAGCATATTTGATTGCTAAAAGCTGAGATGAAAAAGATAATTTCCCTGATTGTATTGTTTGGCACTTTTACTTTAAATGCCCATGCTGCTGTCGATAAGCCTATCGTACAAGTAGAAAATGGTCGCCTTCAAGGTGCTGTTGAATACAACATGCAAGCCTTCAAAAATATTCCTTATGCAGCTCCTCCGGTGGGAGGTTTGAGATGGAGACCTCCGCAACCCGCTTTGTCTTGGGCTGGCACACGTGATGCTAGTCAATTTGGAGATTCATGTCCTCAGCCTTTAATTAAGAATTTAAGTGCTGGTCTTGCTCTTCCTGGTAACGAGGATTGCCTCAAGCTTAATGTCTATGCGCCTCCGAATTCCGGTAAGAAACTACCAGTTATGGTCTGGTTTCATGGAGGGGGTTTATTTGTCGATGGCGCTAAAGATCCACAGTTCACCCCAATCAATTTAGTGAAAAACGGGGTCATCGTGGTTACGGTGGATTATCGTTTGGGATCGCTAGGTTTCTTTGCGCCGAAAGAGTTAATAGAAGAAGCTAAGGCCAAGGGGGAGCCAGTTGGTAACTATGGCACTATGGATCAAATTGCCTCTCTTAAATGGGTCAAAAAGAATATTCAAGCATTTGGTGGTGATCCAGATAATGTCACCATATTTGGCCAGTCCGCTGGTGCACGAAGTGTGACTTGGTTGATGGTCTCTGATGCGGCCAAAGGCCTGTTCCATAAAGCGATTGCAGAGAGTGCTCAGCAAAGCCCACTTCGAGGAATGATCGATAAAAGGTTTGGATTAACGCCGGAGGTGGATGTAGACGCTAAATATATGGCGGCAATTGGTGCAAAATCCCTAGCTGAACTCAGAAAAATGCCAGTTCAAAAGTTGGTGTTAAATGGTGCGGCTTTTTACGCTGGGGAGTTTGGTGGTCCTTTTGTAGATGGTCAGATTTTGAAGGGCGACCCAATTCCATTGTTCGCGGCTGGCAAACAGGCAAAAGTGCCTTTTATGATTGGCACGAATTCCTTTGATTCAGACTTTATGTTGCCAGGAGAGCCTTCATTAGAGGTATTTCTCAAACAGGTTCACGAGGATCCAAAAATTATTGATCAGTTGTATGCTGATGTTCAAGACAAATGTATTTTGAATTCCTTTGTCATACAAGATTTGATGTATCGAGCTAGTACAAAACTGCTAGCCAATAGTATGAATGGGGTAGCTCCAGGCTATGCCTATTATTTCGATTATTTAACTAAGAATATTCGACCCGCTTTTCCTGGGGCACCACATACTTTTGAAATTACCTATGTTTTCGGAAGTTTGGGTTTAATGCCTCAAGCCCCGAAGTATGTTGAGTCAGGCGTGGATCAATGCGCCAGAATTGAAAAAGATATCGCCAAGTTTAAACAAGAGCATGTCTGGCCAAAAGATTGGTATCCCATTGTGGATAAAAATAGTCCACAAGATCAAGCCATGACTGAAAAGATGTCTGCGAGTTGGGCAGCATTTGCAAAGACTGGAAACCCAAATGTAACGGGTCAAGCGAACTGGCCTATTTACAACCTAAACGCGGATGTTATGAGAAATTTTTCTTATGGGGATGAAACGATTACAGGCTTGCTTAAAGATCGTGTCGCTTATCAAGCGCTTCATCTAAGGGAAATCTATGTTCTTGAGGATTTGAAAGATAAGTTTTGACTGTGAATTCAACAACAAGCCCTTGCATCTACTGCTGCAAAGTTTTATAGAATGGCCAAATTGAATAGTTTACGAATAAGCAAAGTCATTGTTTGTCTATCTTTATCTATTTTTGCTTTAATGGTGGGCTTTAATAACTTAGTTGATTACGGCAGTAATTACAGCTTTGTTCAGCACACGCTTTCTATGGATACGGTATTTGCTGGGAATACTTTGAAATCGAGAGCCATTCTTAATCCCTTGATTTGGAATATTGCTTATGGCCTAATCATCTTTGCAGAATTGCTCACTGGTATTTTATTAATGGTTGGCACAATTTGCCTGATGAAAAATCTCAATAATTCAATTAAATTCATTCACGCAAAGAACTGGATTTATCTTGGTTGTTCGGTTGGCATTTTTCTATGGTTTTTCGGATTTATCGTCATCGGCGGGGAATGGTTCTGCATGTGGCAATCTGAGCAATGGAATGGCATAGAGGCAGCCTTTCGTTTTGTTGTTCTGATAATGTTGACTATCACCATTACTGCCATTCCTGAATCCAACAAGGAAAAACCGTAATTAGCAGTACATCTGAATGAATACAAATTAAGCTACCTAAGCAATTAGGGCTTTATTTAACTTCATAGACTGGTGAAAAACCCCCTCCTAAAGTTCTTAGGTTGGTAGTTTGCCCTTGGTAGGTCCGAGTAGCGCAGAGCAGAGATATTCCCTCAAACGCATAGTCTCTAATATCTACTTTGAGATCTACGTCAACTCCATCGACAACAACGGTTCTTCTGCTAGGAGGAATGACTTGTTGGGCAACATAGCTATTACCTTTGATCTCACTCCAAACACTTTTCGTCATTTTGTCGCCTCGATAGACGGCGCGACTGCCAAAACCTTGGGCGGGTTTAAAAAAATACTGCTTACGGTTTTCCCATAGAGCATCTTCATTCTGAGGGCTAACTTCAACAGTTTTAGGTATGTGCTCCAGTAAGATGGATCTAGTTTGGGCATCAACTCCCAGGCCCATGAGCTGTTCGTCATTACTCAGAATGCAAAGATTCTGCTTATTGGCAAATACAGCATGTTGAAAGGGATTGGGCGTTATTGCCGCTAAGTCCTGAAGATAGACTTCACGCAAAGTTTTACAGGAGGGGGATTCAAAATAAAAGTCAGTGGTACGGTTATAAATTAAATCGATTGTCGTATCTTCAATATAAACCTTGCCGTCGATGATTTTGAGTTCATCTGGCCAAGCAATAATCGCGTGTATGCCTTTGCTTTTAAAAAGAGCCTTAAAGAGCAGAAACTCCGGATACAAAAACTGTTCTGCCGGACTTTCATCAACAATTGCAATTGTCTTCAGAATGGCATTTTGATCATTTTTAAAACTTCGCCATTCTTTGGTAAACATGTCTATAAATTTTTCGTAGATTTCGTAAGGAACATTTCTTTGGGCTAAATTTTCTATGGTTGGAACACAGCAATTTTTCGAGGCGCCAATTTCAAGGGCGCAGATCATGGCGCCACCTGCATTGGTATTGATCTCGATTAGTTGTGGACCATTTTCCCCAAGGTGAAAATCAAAGCCATAAAACACGCCGCTAGTACGCTGTTGGTGACGGGCAATAGTAGGGGCGTAATGTAGAACAGTTTCTTGAAACTTAGGCATTGCGCAGACCGTGAATAAGGCTTTAACAAGTTGCTTCATTTGATCTGTGGATGTAGCGGATATAAATACTCCGTTTTTAGAAAGCATCGCACCAACTTTTTCAGCAACTTGATCCGCAAGTCCTAAGTCATGGATGAGGCGGTGAACCTCGGTATTGAGCTTTGTTTCATCAACGCTAATACATTGGCATTGAGTGTTGAGTTGAGCGGTTCGTTCTTCCATGTTTTCTTCTCGTTGGCCTTCATTTGCCAGGGGTGAACTTCCCATTATCTACATCTGTGTCTTCTTATTTGATTTGAATCAATTTTTCGACCTTTTGGATGCCCTTAAATGCCTGTTTACCGCCTCGCAGAGGGCTTTAATAGGTCTAGAATGAACTTGTAGTGATAGATTCTGATGTCATCATTGAAAATAGGGTGAGTAAAGCAATTTATGTTGAATTTTTTTAGAGGATTATTTAAATCTCCCGAGTCCCCTGGGTTTCGCGAAGCGTTTGATCAATCCTTAGATGCGATCATTGAAGTAAGCGCAGGTGGTGATGTCATTTTCTTCAATAAGTCTGCCCAGAAGTTATGGGGATACTCTCATGATGAGATTTTTGGTAAAAATATCACCACCTTGTTTGAGGGTGCTCAAAATATTCCGATCTCCAATCAATTGGATAAATGGAAAGACTCCATTCGGGAAGTCAAAATTTTGCGTAAGGATGGGGGCGTTTCCCCAGGAAGTATGTCTTTATCAAAAATTACTCTGGGTGGCGGGTTTATTTATAGTGCAATCGTTCGAGATGCTACCGAGATTCAGGATGAGCGGGAAAGGTATGTGCAAATTCTAGGGCAAGCTGTCGATGCGGTAGTATCGATTGACGAAAATAACTGTGTGACTTTTTACAATGCCGCCGCAGAACACTTATTTGGATACAGTCGTGAAGAGGTCATGGGGCAGAACGTCAAAATGCTTGTGCCTGCCGATATCCAGCCTAATCATGATAAATATGTCAACGCCAACCGCACTACGGGCGTGAACAAGATTGTGGGTAAAACCCGTGAGGTGGAAATTACCCGTAAAGATGGTACGAAGATTTGGGGGCAGCTCTCAGTATCTAAGGTAAGACTGGGAAATAAGATCATCTATACCGGCTTTATGAAAGATATTACTCCAGAGCGCAAAGCATTCGAGATGCTTAAGCAGACGCTAGAGCAGGCCATAGATGCTGTAGTTTCAATTGATGAAAACAACTGTGTCACTTTCTTTAATGCGGCAGCAGAGCACTTGTTTGGTTTTGGGCGGGATGAGGTATTGGGTCACAACGTCAAAATGCTGGTACCAATTGACATCCAGCCTAATCACGATAAATACATTAATGCGAACCGCACTACGGGTGTCAATAAGATTGTTGGCAAGACTCGCGAGGTGGAAATTACTCGTAAAGACGGCAGCAAGATCTTTGGACAGTTGTCTGTCTCTAAGATCTACTTAAATGACAAGATGATTTATACGGGCTTTTTGAAAAATACGAATCAGGAGCATTTAAATCGCACTAATACCAACTTAGCGATGGATGAGGTCTTGAATTCCGGAAATCAAATCAGTCAGATTGCCACGGTTCTTAACGATATTGCTGCGCAAACTAAATTGCTATCCCTCAACATTGCGATTGAAGCGGCCAATGCAGGGGAGTCTGCCCGTGGTATTGCAGTTTTGGCAGGAGAGTTTCAGAAGTTATCAGAGATTTCAACAGCATCCGCTGGAAAAATTGAGGAGTTAATTGGTGATACCAAGATTCGTATTGCCAATCTTGATAAATCTTTCAGGCATCTTGAATAAGGCTGCCTGATATCAGATCCTCACGATCTTATTCAATCTATTCATTTATCAAACTCATTAAGAGAATAATTAAGCGCCCATAGTGTTCATGCCAACATCCATACCCAAGATTCGCAACCAATACCTCTCGCTTTTTTTACTGCTTGCAGTTTTTCTGGGAATTGGGTCTGCATTTACCCTCTATGAAAACTATTCTTTTTACCGGGATAGCCAAAAAGATGAATTAATACATGAGGCCTACGTCTCAAATGCAATGCTTGAGGCGGTTCTTAGTGACGCATCAAAGATCGTAGATGTATCCCAGCCAAAAATTGAACAGGCCATCAATAATGGCACCTTAACAGATGAGCTGGCCTTTCAAATCCTCAGTAACGGCCATACAGCTTTTAATTCATTTATTACTAATACAGTATTCCAATTAACTTTTTACGCCGATGAGAATGGAAATATTCGTGCAACTAACCGTGGCGTAGAAAAAGAAAGTATCAACTTAACGGATAGGCTGTATTTTAAAACCCTAAAAAACAATCCTAAGCTTACCTATGCAATTGGTAATTTAGTCACCGCTAAAACTACCGGCATATTGGCATTTCACATTGCGGCTCCCATTATCGATAGCGCTGGCAAGTTTCGTGGGGTGATTGGCCAGCAAGTTGCAGCTGATGATCTCGCAAATAACCTCTCTAAATCCCTAAAGTCTTTAACTGATACACGGATTTTAGTGAATTTAGAAGGCGGTAATATTGCCTTTGCTTACCCTAAACCCAAAGATCACGAGGATATTGATTTTCGTCTTTGTTTAGTGATTAATGAGCGTGTACATGCCGATGGAAAAAGCTCAGGAATTATTGAGATATCTTCTGCTAAAGAAATTCCACAAGCTTCCTATGTGGCATATGCCACCTCCAGCAAGTACGGGCTTATAACAACAGCCTCGATCCCTGTAGAGAAAGTCGTCAGGGATTTTTATTCTAGCAATCTACCTCTTCTATTTGCTATCGTATTGTCGTTTTTTATCCTTACGTTTGTTTTCTGGCGTTTTTATAAAAAGGCTTTAGTGATTGCGGATTCCTTAATGCTGTCGCTTACAGACCCTTTAACAGGTTTAGAAAATCGTCGCGCATTGGACACGGAGTTTCCTAAATTCTGGAAAGATTCATTGCGATCAAGGCAACCTATTAGTGCTTTGTTTATTGATATTGACTTCTTCAAGGTATTTAACGACAAATATGGTCATGATTGCGGGGATATCGCACTTGTTGCAGTGGCTAAAGCCATTCAAAAATGCATTACTCGGCCATTAGATTTTTGCTGCCGCTGGGGTGGGGAAGAGTTTGCTGTTCTTCTGCCGCAGACTAACGAGCGAGGCGCTATTTTGCTTGCCAATGAAATTCTTGAAGCAGTTCGGGCAATTAAGTTAGATTTACCTTGTGATGAGCACCCCAAAATTACTGTCAGTATCGGCATAGCCAGTATGGTGGTAAATGAAGAGAATAGACGAGACGATCTGATGGATATGGCTGATAAGGCTATGTATATTGCCAAGCAAGGTGGTCGCGATAAATATGCTGTATTTGATAAACCACCTCCTTCGCTAGAGGGATGAAGTGATTTCTAAGAGTCTATGAACAGCGATAAAAAAGCGCTCTGTTCGCAACAAGTTGCCCCGAGCTTGGAGACTCTTACTTGGGGTTTAAACGCGTTGATGCGCTCTGGAGATGCGCTTTCTAAAGCAATTTCTTCTACAGAGTTAATGCAGGCTATTTGCGAGGCAATTACTAAACAGGAAAATTATCTATTGGCTTGGATTGGTTTTGCTAATAACGATCCCGAGAAAACTATTGAGGTGATGGGTTTAAGTGGTTCAGCATCTGCATATGCACAGGGCATTACTGTTAGCTGGTCAGAAGATAGGCCAAATGGTAAGGGGCCTATTGGTCGCTGTATCAGGTCAAAACAAGCTTGCCTGATTTCCGATACCGAAGCTGATCCGAATTTTGAACCGTGGAAGTTGCGTGCAAGAAAGTATGGAATCCGTTCAGTCATTGCAGTACCTATTATTGAGAGTGGTGAGGTTATTGGTGCATTAGGCGTCTATGCATCAACTATTAATGCTTTTACCGATTTAGAAGTGCATATTTTTGCAAATTTAGCCGCAGAACTTGGGTTTGGCCTAAATGTATTTGAAAAGCAAGAAGCTTTAAATGCGCAGTACCAGAAGCAGCAAATCCAAGATGACAAGTTGCGTAAGTCACTTACCAGCACGGTTGAGGTGATGTCAAAAACTATGGAGCTGAGGGACCCCTATACCTCTGGTCATCAAAAGAATGTAGCAACAATTGCCTGTGCCATGGCAAATGAACTTGGTTGGGATGAAGACAAGATTTATGGATTACGTTTAGCAGCTATGGTGCATGACATTGGAAAAATAGCCGTCCCTTCTGAAATTCTGACTAAACCATCTAGCCTTACCGAGTTTGAAGGAAAGCTTTTACAGGAGCATCCAGAAAATGGCTTCCAACTTCTCAAAGATATCGAATTTCCTTGGCCCATAGCTGAAATAGTACGGCAACATCACGAGCGCCTTGATGGTTCTGGTTATCCAAAGGGTTTAAAGGGGGATCAGATTCTGCTGGAGGCACAAGTGATCGCGGTAGCCGACACTATTGAAGCAATGTATTCTCACAGGCCTTATAGGGCTGGATTAGGACTACCTGCCGCACTAAAAGTCATTAAAGAGGGTTTGGGGATTAAATATGATGCAGGGATTGCAAAAGTAGCCCTAGATCTATTTGAGGGAAAAGAAGTGATTGCTTTCGATAATTAGTAGACGATCTTCGAATTTAGCAAATCCTTAAACTCATCCGCAGGAACGGGTTTAGAAAAAAGATAACCTTGTCCTTCTTCGCAGTGGTGCTTTGCTAAGAACTCACGCTGTCCATCATCCTCAATACCTTCCGCTACGATTAGAAAATTCAATTCTTTTGCCATCGCAATAATCGCGCTAGTGATCACTGCGGCATGTCGATCTTTAGTGATGCCTTGCACAAAGGAGATATCAATTTTTAAGATATCAATCGGAAATTTTTCCAGATAGGCTAGGGATGAGTAGCCTGTTCCAAAGTCATCAATAGCGATTAAGATGCCAAGATCACGAATTTGGTCTAATAATTTCGCCGATCTGCCAGGGTTTTGCATCGCTGCTGATTCAGTGAGTTCTACCTCTAAATATTGGGCTGGCAAATGGCTTTTTGCTAAAGCCTCTTTGAGAATGACAACTATTTGATCGTCCTGGAACTGCTCGGCAACTAAATTCACGGAAACTGGAACGATTTCCATACCAGCATCTAACCATTGTTTTTGTTGGCTGCATACTTGCTCTAGGGCCCAGTTAGTCATCGGGCCAATCAGGCCAATTTCTTCGGCTAGAGGAATAAAGTCCTTAGGAGGAACGATACCTTTAATGGGATCGCGCCATCTCATCAGAGCCTCTGCACCAGTAATTTTTCCACTTTTAAGATCGACCCTTGGCTGAAAGAACATTTCCATTTGCCCATTGGCAAAAGCAGAGCGTAGATCGCTTTCCTTGCGAATAAGATTTTCAACCTGATCATTAATTTCTGAGGACGCTAAAACAATTGCTTTTTTGCCACTCTGTTTTGCTTTAAAAAGCGCAGATTCAGCAGACTGTAAAAGTGTTGCGGCATCTTGGGCATCTTTTGGATAAATACTGACTCCAATACAAGGCTCAAAGGCTAGTAAGGAACCCTCCCATTCAAATGGACTGTTCGTAGCCTTGGAGATCCGTGGCAGCAAATCGGTAATGGGGCTTGGATCCATACTGCCGTCTACCAAAAAGATGAAATCCTGATTGTGAATTCTGGCAACCATGCTAGCTTTAGGCTGAATACTGCGAAGACGCTGGGCAAGCTCCATTTGAATGGCATCTGCAGCGGCATGACCCAAACTGGCAGTAATTGTACTGATGCGACTTAATTCAATGGCAAGCAATGTAATAGCGCCGCCTTTACGATCAGCAACATGAATCGCTTGCGCAATCGCATCTAATAAAAGTGCCTTACTAGGTAAATCCGTCAAGAGGTCATGGGTGGATTTGTGCTCTAGTTCCCATTCGATTTTTCTGGCACGATTAATCGCTGAAATATCTCGGAAAATACAATTTAATAGTTTTTGGCCATCTAACTCAACTTGTTGAGTACGAACATCAATATCTAAAGAAGATCCATCTCGATTTAGAAGTTGAGTGGCAAAACTGGACTGCGCATAGATCATGGCTTGATTGAGGTGTTCAAGCAAAGTACTTTTCTCATTTTCAGCTGCCATGTCTAGAAGGGATACGTTTTTAAACTCATCACGTAAAAAGCCTAACTGTCCACAGGCCACATCATTAAATTCTACGAACTTCCAGGAGTCAGGGCTAATAAGGCCAACACCTTCTGGCATTAAATTAAAAAGTGTACGGTATCTAGTCTCAGCATTACGAGCGCGTTTCTCTTCTTCAGCTAGCGCAGCAGTTCTTTGTACGACTTTATTTTCTAGCTGCTGATTGAGTGAGTGTAGATCTTCTTCAAGTTTACGAAGCAGGTGATTTTGATATGAGGCGTTGTCATAAGTTGACACTAGCATTTGTAAAATCTTCTCTCTGCTAGCATTTACGGTGTAATGAGCTTGATTAATCTCTACATCCAGTGGTGTGCTTGCTCGAAGTGTGACCTCATTGGATTCATCGTTGTGATTCCCATTTTGAGGCGCATTAAGCAAGCGATGCACCTGAACCATTAGGCGTTCATTGTCGTAAGGCTTGGTCAAGTAAGCCTCAGCGCCGGCATTAAGACCACGAATCACATCGACAGGATCAGAAAGTGCTGTTAAAAGAATGACCGGAATCGATTGCAGTTGTGGGCTGGCTTTAATGCGTTCACACATTTGATAGCCATCGAGCACTGGCATTTGCACGTCGCTGATCACCAAATCTGGGCGATTGATTTGAAGTGCTAGAAGTCCTGCCTCTCCATCTGTAGCAACCTCGCACTTATAACCATTACTCACAATAAAGCGACGCAACAACTCAGCCTGAATAGGGCTGTCCTCAACAATCAAAATGGTGGCTTGGTTCAACTCTTTTTCCATATGTTTAAAGCATAAACCTATTGAGCCTGGATTTGCTAGAGATCCTTAGCTAGATATCCTCAATGCCTCTACTAAATTACAAGCTTCCCAATTAAATTCCTTATCTGTACGTCCAAAGTGCCCATAGCTAGCCGTGTTTTTATAAATGGGCTTTAATAAATCCAAGGTCTGAATAATGCTTCTTGGGCGCCAATCAAAGATCTCAAGAATGATTTTCTCCAACTTGGAATCAGCCATCTTGCCGGTGCCAAAGGTATTAACCATTAAGGAGGTGGGTTTAGCCACCCCTATCGAATAAGAGACTTGTAATAAGCATTTACTAGCCAGACCAGCAGCAACGATATTTTTGGCAACATATCGAGCGGCATAAGCCCCTGAGCGATCAACTTTAGAGGGGTCCTTACCGGAAAATGCACCTCCACCATGAGGCGCTGATGATCCATAGGTATCGACCATCAGCTTCTTGCCAGTTAACCCGGTATCGCCTTTAGGGCCTCCTGTCACAAATCGTCCTGTCGGGTTCACTAAATAGCGAATGTTTCCCTTGGCAAACTGTGGGGGAAGGGTGGGCTTAATAAGTTCTTCGATTACCGCTTCACGTAGGGCATCAAGGGCAATATCAGGCGAGTGCTGCGTAGAGAGAATGATGGTATCGATACTTATCGGTATATCGCCTTCATAGCGCATAGTGACCTGGGATTTACCATCGGGCCCTAACCAGTTGAAATGGCCGCTACGACGTAATTTGGCTTGTTGCTGTACAAGCTGATGGGCAATCATGATCGGGGCTGGCATGAGTTGCGACGTTTCAGTGACGGCATAGCCAAACATCATGCCTTGATCGCCTGCGCCTTGATCTAAAGGATCATCTAAAGCTTGGTTAATGCCCTGTGCAATGTCAGGGCTCTGAGCTTCAAAAGCCACGAGAACACTACAACCTTTGTAATCCATGCCTAGATCGCTGCTGTCATAGCCAATCTCTTTGAGTGTGTTTCTGGCGATGTGGGGGTAATCAACGATGGCTTTAGTCGTAATTTGACCGGTTAATAAAACGAGTCCTGTATTGCACACCGTACTGGCCGCAACCCTACTGGTGGGATCTTGTTCTAGTAAGGCATCTAAGATGGCATCCGATATCTGATCGGCTACTTTATCAGGATGACCTTCAGTGACTGATTCAGAAGTGAATAGGTATGTATCAGTCATATTGATTTTTATCGAATTTAGCAGCCTTATTTGCTACTATAACCCTAGAAGGTTTAGGTGTTAAGCACTGAGAAACTTTCATAAAAATACATAAAGTTCTATGAATAATTTTTTATCAAATGAGTTGATCCAAAAAGTTCGCGAAGTAACTGGGCTGCGGATCACAGAATTTGATTATGAAAAATTAACTACTTGGATCCATGCGCGCATTAAAGTGCTTGGATTGCCTGATTTTGCGGCTTATCAAGCTTACCTCGGTGGAATCACGGATCTTTCACAGGATCGCCAAATGTTAAGTGACCTACTGACTACTGGCGAAACCTTCTTTATGCGTGATCCAGGGCAAATGGACTTAATTCGTCGTGTCATTCTTCCGGAAATCATTAATAGAAAGCGTTTACAGAAACAACTACGTATCTGGACGCCCGCTTGCGCTACTGGTGAAGAGCTCTATTCTCTGGTGATCTTGCTAGAAGGTTTGATTCCCGATCCCGAATATTGGGATATCGATATCGTCGGAAGTGATATTAATCCCGTCTTTATTGAAAAGGCTAAGCTTGCCTCCTATAAGGAGTGGTCCTTTAGAGGTTGTAGCAATGACTTTAAGAGTGCCTATTTTCAAGAAGGGATTGGCTCGTGGAGCTTAAATACCTCGATTCGCTCCCGTGTCCGTTTGTTGGTTCTCGATCTTGTTAACGCGAACTTGCCAGATTATTCAAAAAACTTGGTCGATGTGGATTTCATCCTCTGTAGAAACCTATTCATTTATATGAATATGGATGCGATTAATGCCATTACTGAAAAACTCTCTGCATGCCTTGCAAAGGGCGGTGTATTGATGACAGCTCATGGGGAGTTACATGCCTATAGACAAAGTGGTTTACAAGTCAAAATTTATCCAGAATCCTTGGTTTACCAAAGGATCGATAGTCCAGCCTTTTTAGAGCCTGTAGCGGATATGACGCTTTTGGGGACTACATTTATGCCTCCTAGGGCATTTGAGATGCCTAAAGAGTCTTTAGCCCCTATGGCTTCTATTGCAGGCCCAATAGAACATTGGCAACCTAGGGTTCCTATAACGTTACCCTCTGAGAGGTCTAGTGATGAACTCTTTGCATTGGCTTGGCAATATGCGGATCAAGCGAAGTTCAAAGAGGCAATTGAGTTGTATCAAAAGCTTGCATTGATAGACCCAATGCAAGCGCAGTTGCACTACTTGCATGCAGTGATTTCTATGGAAATGGGCGATATTGAACAAGCGAAATCCGATCTTCGCAAAACGCTTTACTTAGACCCGGAGTTCATTGCCGCCTATTTAGAATTAATTACGATCCAGATTCAGGAAAATAAGCCTGAAATGGCGTCCAAGTCTTGTGACCAAGCAATCAAAGCATTACAGAAAATGGGGCCTCAGGAATCGATCCCATGTCTAAAAAACAGTACAGTTTTTGATCTAAAACAATATCTGGCCAATATTCAAGGGGGTTTGACTTCAATACTCAAGTAACCTAAATTGAACAATAAAGTTTATAAAGATTAATATGCCAAGCTTTCTAGTTTTTGAGTCTGACTCAGTCCAATATGCAGTTCCCACCGAGAGTGTGGAGAATGTATTTTGGATGCCTGAGCTTTCCGCAATTGAAGCTGCGCCACCTTGGTTTGTTGGGTTGGTGAACTGGCATGGCGAAATCGTTCATGTTTTGGACTTGGGCTTAAGATTTAAACATGTTTCTCATGAATACCAAGGTTCAACCAACATCATTTTGGTCAATACTCCGCAGATGCGCTGTGGAATCGTCGCAGACTATGTAAAAGGGCTAGTAATTGTCTCTGATGAATCTGTTGTAAAGCGTGATCTGGTGATTCCACCTGACTTTAGATCGGATTATTCCAAGTTGATTGCTGGTGAAGTCAAACATGGTGATGAAATTATTTTGTTGCTCAATTTGTCTGCCCTATTAACGGTCGAGGTTGGACAAGGCTTACCAACGTATTTTGAGGCAAGCATCCCTGTAATTCCTTCGCCAGGCGCTAAGCGTAATGAAGAGATCTTTCGGACAAGGATGCATCAATTGGCCATGCCAAATGAGGGTGGTCAGGAGGGGTCTAAACAAGCTTTTGCGCTGATCACCATTGGTGGCATCCAATATGCGATTGAGGCTGAGTACATATTAGAGTTTTCGCATTTAAAGCAATGCACACCTTTGCCCTGCTGTCCAGCTTACATATTAGGGGCGATTAATCTTCGCGGTGAAATTTTGTCGGTGATTGATATGACTTCTTTATTAAGAATTCAGAACATGACGGATAAGCGCGATGTGGTGATCTTGGAATTTGGATCTAAAAAAATAGCTTTAGCTGTGGAGAAGGTTGAAAACTTTAGATACTTTGATCGCTCTCTTATTACAGAGTTACAGGATGTTGAAGAGCATCATGCCCAATGCAAAGCCTTGCTCCGAATGGATGATGGAGTTGCAGGCATATTGGATGTAGAGGCAGTATTGGTTGGTAACTTGCTCGAAGTAGATGAGCGAATTTAAAGTTTTGAATTAAGGAGGAATATTTTGAATCAAATATCCCTGCGCTGGAAAATGATATTAAGTTATCTGATCCCTTTGCTGGTATTGCTTGTGATCGTGGGTGTGAACCAGGTCAAAATGAATTCTGTGATTGAAAAAACTACTGCATTAAACGCTACAGCCTACCTTACACCCGACATCTTAAAAATCAATGAAAACATTACCCGTATGCAAAGGGCTTCCTACGCCTATATTTTGACGGGCTTAAGCCAAGGCCAAGATACCAATTATTCCAAAAAGAGTTATCAAGAGTCTATTCAAAATATTGATGATTTATTTGCAAAGATCGACAAAGGAACTTATTCTCCTGAATTAATAGCGGATCTTAGTAATTTAAAAAATGTCTATGCATCTACTAAAGAGATCAATGGGCAGCTCATTAAATTGGTAGATGAGGGTAAAGCCAAGGAAGCTGCTGAATTATTTAAATCTGGAAGTAGCCTACAAACTGTACGAGCTAGCGATACCCTTGCTGATGATGCCGCCAAGTTCAACTTAGAAAGCAGGGATCAGTATCGTGATCTGATTAATAAAAATATTGAGAATGCTAAAAACATCGTCACTTTTGGGGCGCTTGGGGCAATCATTCTCCTCATTATTTTTGGAGTTATATCGGCCTTATTTTTAAGTCGCGATATTTCACAAACATCAGGCCAGATCTCATCAACAGCCGCTGCTATAGCGGCGACCCTAACGCAGCATGAAAAGGCGATTTCTTTACAGGGGTCCTCCGTATCAGAAACAACCAGTACTGTTGAGGAGCTTGTGTCTTCTGCTCGCCTTTCTTCTGAGCAGGCAGATTCAGCGGCTGCTGCTGCGAAAGCAACTCAAGATACAACTACCAAGGGTTTGGCATTGGTATCTCAAAATCAAATCGATGTCCTCTTTTTAGAGGGAAAGATGGCCGCGATTGCTAAACAAATTTTGAGTTTGTCAGAGCAGGCAGGTCAAATTGGCAATATTGCTAAATTGGTAGGCGAGTTAGCTGGCGAAACCAATATGCTCGCATTAAATGCTGCCGTTGAGGCAGCGCGCGCGGGTGAGCACGGTAAGGGGTTTGCTGTAGTAGCCAGTGAAATTCGAAAGCTGGCAGATCAAAGTAGGCAGTCTTCAGAAAAAGCTTCGCAGATCGTTGCAGAGATTCAGAAATCCACTAACACTATGGTGATGACGGCTGAGGATGGTACAAAAATCTCTCATCAGGTTTCTGATGGGGTTGCGCAGACTTCAGTGGCGTTTAAGTCATTGAGTCAGCTTTCTGAAGGCGTATATCAAAATGCCCAACAAGTTCTCTTAAATAGTAAACAACAGGCCGCTGCATTAGTGCAAATTAATGAGGCTATGCAAAATATCAACAATAGCTCGCGAGAAATGATTATAGGTACCAATCAAGCCATGACTGGAGTTGAAACTCTGACTAAGGTGGCAAGCCATCTCCGTGGAATTGTGTAGGGTTCTTTATGGCACAGATTGAAGATCTTGAGCTACGCAATCTCTTTCGTATAGAGAGTTCAGAACATTTACAAAAATTAGATGCTGGCTTGCTGCAGCTGGAAAAAACCCCTAACGATCAAGCGTTGATTGCGGAGGTTTTTCGAGAAGCTCATAGTTTAAAAGGTTCAGCACGCATGCTTGGTCTGATTGATATTCAAGAGTTGGCCAATAGAGTCGAAGATATGCTCGGCGAGGCTAGAAGCGGAAAGACCGTGATTACCGCCGAAATATTAAAACCCCAATGGGAAACCTTAGATCGCATTCGGCAGATGGTTTCTGAGGTGGTGGGCGATGCAAAATCTTCCGTTCAATCCTCAGAGGCTATCGTTTCTCCAATAGAGAAGGTGGTCATCAGTTCGCCCCCTATTGAGGAACCGGAGACTGAGTCTAGTGTCACTCAAATACCTACGGCTGTAGAGGTAAAGGCTAATGACTCTATTAATTTTGGACGTCAGATACCAACTGATTTTCGGATTGATACGCTACGGGTCGATGCTAAGAAGCTGGATTTTTTGTTGACGCAGACGGGTGAATTGGTGGTGAGTCGTAGTCGCATCTTAAGATGGAAAGATGAATTTAGCCGACTTATGAATCAACTCAATATCGGTAGTATTCCGACCGAAGAATGGATGAAAAGCGCTTTGGCAATGCGTGCAAAGTTGTCGGAAGATGCCAGTCGCCTCAGTGTGATCACCGAAGAAATTGAAGGTGGTATTCGGGGCTTGCGTTTATTGCCTATTGCAACCTTGTTAGAGCAATTTCCACGGATGGTCCATGATCTGGCTGCGGCGGAAAATAAACAGGTAGATTTAGTCTTTGAGGGTGAGGCTACTGTAGCCGATAAGCGAATTATCGAGGAGATGAAGGCCCCACTCATGCACATGCTACGAAATGCCATTGATCATGGCATTGAAAGTCCCGAAGAGCGGACGGCGGCAGGAAAATCACCTAATGGCAAGATACTCGTTAAGGTGAGTCAAGATGCCGATCATGTGCGCATTGATGTCATTGATGATGGTCGTGGACTAGACTTTGAGGCAATCCGCCAACAAGCAGTTAAACGTCATATTTTTAATGAGTCTGAAGCGACAAGTTTAGATGAGGCTCAATTAAAGAATGTGTTGATGACTCCAGGATTCTCAACCAATAAGATGATTACCGATATCTCAGGTCGTGGTGTTGGCTTGGATGTCGTTCGATCTGCCGTTGAGCATATGCATGGTACGCTACAAATGGAGTCGCGCTCTGGCAAAGGCATGACCTTTAGTTTATACCTGCCAGTCTCTTTGACGTCTACTCGCGTAACCATTTTGCGCGAGTGGGGTGAGAACTACGCCATGCCCTGTGACGCTATTTATTTCTCGAAAATCCTAAAGCCTGAAGAATTAATTATTCGTGAGGATAGGCAGTGTTTTTATCATGGTGATGACATCATCACGATCAATCGTTTGGGGTCGATATTGGATCGCCCATTAAGGCTGATGGACACTAACGATAACTCTCTGTGTGTCGTGATTCGAGTTGGCGAAAATAGCTTCGGTGTCATCGTTGATGAATTACGTGAGGAAGAAGAGATTGTTCTAAAGCTGCCTCCGCCTCCCATTAAAAGGCTACGCAATGTCTCTGGTGTGACGATCTTGGATTCTGGTGAAGTATGTGCCGTTCTCAATCCCGCTGATTTGGCTAAGAGCGTTCATCAGGCTCTGCAAAAAATGCAGTCGGCTACATCCTTGGCAGATCAAGCGCAGGCTAAGGCGCATAAGAAATCCATCCTGCTGGTTGAGGACAGTATTGTCACTCGTATTCAAGAAAAACGCATTTTGGAAGGTGCTGGCTATGAAGTGATTACGGCCACTGATGGTCTGAATGCCTGGAATATTTTAGCTACCCGGGTATTCGATGCGGTGGTATCCGACATCATGATGCCAAATATGGATGGGCTGGAATTAACTAGCAAGATACGGTCCAATAAAAAGCTGTCTGATATACCAATTATTTTGGTGACGTCCCTGGCTTCAGAAGAAGATAGGCGTAAAGGCTTACAAGCAGGCGCAGATGCTTACATCTCTAAATCGGATTTTGACCAGACGGTCTTGCTCGATTCCATTACTAGGCTGATATAAAGAGCTGTCTTATGCCTAATAACGGTGAAGCCACCCCCATTCGAGTTCTCTTAGTTGAGGATTCACTATTGCAGCTTCATGTCATTAAGGCGCTGTTAAATTCTGATCCTCATATTGAAGTGGTTGGAACGGCGGTCAATGGTTTGGAGGCTTTAAAGCTGTTACCCGACATAAGGCCTGATGTGATCTGCACGGACTATCACATGCCTATTATGGATGGACTGGAGTTTATAGAGCATGCCGTAAAGGTTTATCCCTGTCCGATTTTGGTATTGAGTATTTCCGTTCAACCAAATCAAGTGGATAACATTTTTAAAATGCTATCGGCTGGTGCGATAGATGTGATGCCTAAACCTAAAGCTACTGCTGGCGTGATTGGCAAAGAGGAGGCGGCTAAACTCATTGAGAAAATTCGTATTCTCAATGGGGTTAAATACATTAAGAAGAAAGCCGCTCAGCCTTTATCGGTATTTAATACTCAATCCACCTTAAACCGTTTTCTGTCACCTAGAGTGATTGTGATGGGCGCATCTACTGGTGGTCCGCAAGCTCTAGAGGCAATATTGCCGTATCTCAAATCAAACTTTTCAATTCCTATCGTTTGTATCCAGCATATTAGTAACGGTTTTTTGGGCGGCATGTTAGTTTGGTTACAAGGGATGACTGACATGGTGATTGAGACGGCGCAAGAGGGGGGTGTACCCATGCCTGGTCATTTGTACTTTCCACCAGAAGGTAAGCATCTTGTTTTTGCCACAGATGGTACTTTTCGATTAATCGAGCCTAAAACTGGCGATATTTATTGCCCCAGCATTGATCAACTGTTTAGTTCTGCTGCGCAAACATTTTCGATGAATGTCGTAGCCGTGATTCTGAGTGGCATGGGTAAGGATGGGGCTCAAGGAATAAAGGCAGTTTTTGATGCTGGAGGCGGCACCGTTGCGCAAGATGGGGAGTCGAGCATTATCTTTGGCATGCCTTCAGCAGCGATTGACTTAGGTGCTGTTTGCAAAGTTGTGCCTGTTTCTGAAATCGCTAGTTTTTTAAATAGCTTGCCGAGTACCTCTTAAATTAGTTTAAGTGTTATAAATAATTCAATAAAAACAATTACTTAAGAAGTTTTCTGAAATAAAAATCACGATCAAGTAAAAAATGATGCGAGATCTTGTCACTCAACCCATCATTACTGATAATGCGAGATAATTCTTGTTAACCCAGATTTACATTTAATCTTTATTTGAAAGAAATAGCATGGAACATACCCTCCCAACATTACCTTACGCTTTAGATGCCTTGGCACCATATATCTCTAAAGAGACCTTAGAATTCCATTACGGAAAGCATCACCAGACTTATGTCACCAACTTAAATAACTTAATCAAAGGTACTGGTTTTGAGAATTTAAGCTTGGAAGACATCATTAAGCAGTCTTCTGGCCCTGTTTTTAACAATGCTGCTCAAGTTTGGAATCACACCTTCTATTGGATGGGATTAAAGCCTAATGGCGGCGGCGCTCCAAAAGGTGCATTGGCTGATGCAATCAACGCTAGATGGGGTTCTTTTGAGTCATTCAAAGAAGAATTCGCTAAATGCGCAGTTGGCACATTTGGTTCTGGTTGGGCTTGGCTAGTTAAAAAGGCTGACGGTTCTTTGGAATTGGTTTCTACAAGCAATGCCGCAACTCCTTTGACAACAGCAGGTTCAAAGCCTTTGCTAACTTGTGACGTTTGGGAGCACGCTTATTACATCGACTATCGCAATGCCCGTCCAAAGTATTTAGAGAACTTTTGGAATGTTGTGAATTGGGATTTTGCTGAAAAGAATTTTGCTTAATTCTGGATTTAAGATACCTAATTTGTCTAACCACCTTCGGGTGGTTTTTTATTGCCCAACAATAAGTACATAGACATTCTAGAAATGAAGGTATAGGATGAAATTGTCTGTATAAAAGAGAGATCAGTAGGTGTCCGACGATGAATGGTTCGATGATGAATGGTTCGATGATGGGCGGGATGGGTATATTTGGATTGCTAGTTTTAATAGCATTGCTACTATCGATTGCCGCTTTATGTAAGTACCTATTTTTTACTAGGAAGTGAAGTAACGCGAAACTGCTCGTTTTTTATGGTTGGATGTATAAGGAAAGATGATGAGTCAAATTAATTTAAATGTTCAAGGTATTGATTCTGCTGCCAGTATTGAGATCATTACCAAGGCCCTGGGTCCTTTAGGGGATGTTAAAAATATTCATGTGGATTGGGAGTCGGGTAGAGTGCAGGTTACTAGACCTTCCAATAAGTCGGATGATTTGATTCATGCTCTAAATAATGCTGGGTATTTAGCGAGCCTTGATCAGGATGAGTAGGTGGTTTTTGTAAGAGATGGAATTGATCCCATCTCTGGGATATGATGAGAAATGAGCTTTAATCCCTTTGGCATTGGTTTACAGGCCTTGAGTCTCTTTGGTTCGGCCCTGCTAGACCCTAAGCAATTACAGACTTTGCAGGAACACCGTTTCAGGCAAATGCTCGATCATGCCTTTGAGCAATCTTTGTTTTACCGCTCGAAGTACAAGGATATAGATTTAGATACTGTTGCTCTCGGTGACTTGCCAGTAATGCACAAAGCAGAACTAATGGGGCGATTTAAAGATTGGATATGTGACCCCAATATTGATCTGGATTCTCTTAAAGAATTTATTTCCAACCCTGCAAATATCGGAAGTCTTTATTTAGGAAAATATGTCGCTTGGGAAAGCTCAGGAAGTAGTGGAATAACGGGGATCTTTATTCAAGATGAGGAGGCGATGGATGTCTATGATGCTTTAGAAAGCGTGCGCCAATCTAAGTCAGAATTTTTACAGCATGCTCTAGATCCACTTCTGTTGACCGAGAGAGTGGCGTTAGTAGCGGCTATTGATGGACATTTTGCGAGTAATATTTCTTTCGAATTAGCAAAATCAATGAGAGGCTACTTTGCTAGCCCCTTTATATCGATCTCTGTATTAGATCCCATCAAGAAAATCGTTGAGGAGCTCAATACTTTCTCGCCAACGATTATTGCAACCTATCCCACGGCCGCAGTAGTTTTGACTGACGCATTATTAGACGGTTCATTAACAGTCTCTCCTAAAGAAATTTGGACCGGAGGCGAAACGCTCACCGCTGCTATGCGTAAGTATGTTCAAGACCGCTTTAAAGCCAAGGTGAGAAGTAGTTACGGCTCTTCGGAGTTTTTTGAGATTGCTTGGGAATGTGATGCTGGTCATATGCATGTTAATGCGGACTGGGTAATCTTAGAAGCTGTTGATAAAAACTATCAACGCGTACCAGATGGTCAAATGTCTCATACTTGTTTGTTGACTAATTTAGCCAATCGAGTTCAGCCGATTATTCGTTATGACTTGGGCGATAGTATTTGCTTTCATGAAACGCGCTGTGCTTGTGGATCCAATCTGCCTTGCATCGATGTTTTAGGGCGGGCGGATGATTTGATAAAAGTACCATCAGACGATGGTGCAGTAATATCCATATTGCCTCTAGCACTGACCACCGTAATAGAAGAGGCTACAGATATTTTTGACTTTCAGATTGTGCAAAAGAATGTCAATACCTTGATCGTTAAGCTTCCACCGCGAACTTGTATAGGTGGTGATGTTGCTGGCGATATGAATAAATGCGTTGAGGCTATCAAATCATTTTTGAAAGCTCAAGGTGCGACCCATGTGCATCTTGTAAAAGAGCCCAATAGCCAAATGACGTTTGAGAAGTCTGGAAAGTTGAAGAGGGTTCTGACACAACGCTGACCTAGGGTTATCTTGCGATCAATCGATCAATGAATTGTTTGAGTTGCTGCTGAGGCAAAGCTCCGCTGACACGTTCAACCTCTTTACCACTCTTAAAGCAAACTAAAGTGGGAATAGAGCGGATATTAAATTGACCGCCTAGTGAGGGATGAAGTTCAGTATCTACTTTAATGTGTATAACCTGGTTAGCATGGCCTCCCGCACTGGCTTGAAAGGTTGGTGCAAACATCTTGCAGGGTCCACACCACGGCGCCCAAAAATCTACAATAATTGGTAGGCTAGAGTGCTTAATTAATTCGTGAAAAGCCTCTTCTCCGGGTGAGATAGGCAAAGATAATAAGTCTTTGCTGCAGACGCCACACGCAGGCTTTTGGGAGATTTTCTCAATCGGCACTCGATTTCCTTTGTGGCAATGCGGACAGGAAATGATCATGAAATTCCTTTCGCATTAAGGATTAAATTGGATAGTTTGAATACAACTTTTAAGAAGTGTTTACAGGAATCCATAGAAATTTACCCTCATAAAGAATATGCTTAATTTATACGCCCAGTGAAAGGTGTTTGCAAATGAAATTTATTCCTCAGAAATACTTGTACTGTTGATATGAGGGTATCAATTGTATAAATATCACCTGAAGACGGAGTGGCGGATTGAGGCACCGTTAGAGCGAGTCTATGATCTTGTCGTGGATTCTTCTGCTTGGACACGCTGGTGGCCAGATCTTCATGAATCCTCCTTGCTTTGCGCTAATGACAATGATGGCATTGGCAGTATTTGGCAATATGTTTGGAATACTTATTACTTTTGCAAAATTCGTTTTACGGTCAAGATTGTGGATATTGAAATTTATAAAAGAATTGTAGGAAGAGCCTCTGGTGACCTTGAGGGTCTAGGAACTTGGTGTTTTTATACGGAGGGCCCTATGACTATCGTGACTTATGAGTGGGAGGTTTGTACTACGCGTTGGTGGATGAGGGTCTTATCACCCTGTATTCATCAGCTCTTTGAGAAAAATCATGAGATCATCATGAAGCGAGGGGGCGAAGGCCTTGCTAAATGGCTGGGTGTCAAGGCTACTAGTATTAAGACGGTGAATCTTCCCGAGGAATTGGGTGGGTAATAGGATGTTCGATCGCCTCATTTGGCAAATCATTCGAGAAGTCTTTGGCGCGGGTAAGCCTGCTCAAGGTTTCGATGAGCCGCTTGGTGATCCTGGGATATTTGGCCCATCTTCCGTTGCTTGGGAAATTCATGCGGATTTTGTACCAATGTTAATTGGTGGAATTAGCGCACTCATCATGCAATCCCTTCATCCAGACGCACTTGCAGGGGTATGGGACCACTCTAATTTTCGTCAAGATATCAAAGGTAGACTCAATCGTACTGCTAGCTTTATTGCCGCTACGACTTATGGTCCAGCCGCTATGGCAATGGGAGCTATTGAACGTGTAAAGAGCATTCATGAAAAAATTATCGGTCTTGATGAATTCTCTCGTCCATATAGGGCTAACGATCCGCATTTATTGGCCTGGGTTCATTTGGTGGAGACAACATGTTTTTTACGTGCTTTTGTCGCTTACAACAATCCTCATCTCTCTAGGCAGCGTCAGGATCTGTATTTTGCGGAGATGCGCTTGATAGGTGAATCCTTGGGGTGTCAAAACCTGCCTGCAAATTATGCCCAAGCCTATCAGCGAATTTTTACCTATAGAGACGAGCTTTACTATGGGGAGAGAGCAAAGGTGGTAGTCGATTTACTCGAAAATTACCCAGTGACACCTTTATTTCAGCCTTTCTTTAAACTCATCATGCGCGCTGCCCTAATGAATCTGCCCGATTGGGCCCTTACGCTTATTGGCCATGAGTCATTTGCGGCCTATGATCGAACCTTTGTGACTCTCGCGGTAAGAGCTCTATCGCGTCAGGCAAGATCTACTTTAGGCGATGCGACGATTGCCGCTCGAGCAATGCGTCGCATGACGGCTGTAACCCGCGATAATGATGCATTCCAGATTGCTTCATGATGAATAACGCTAATACTCAAAATACCGATAACTCCCCATCCCTTCGATTTCCAGAGAAACTCAAAGGCATTGGTGCATGGTTGCGTGAATACCATCTGATTCGTCGTTATCTTTGGCATTGGATCTTTGCGCTGATTTTCTTGTTATGCGCAGCTGGTGCAACTCTTGCGGTACCAATGGCATTTCGGGGGCTGATTGATACGGGTTTAACCAATAGCGCCATTAATCAAAAATTCTTGAATTTAATTGTGATTGCGTTAGTTTTGGCATTTTCAACGGCGGGACGCTTTTATTTAATGTCTTGGTTAGGTGAGCGCATTGTTGCCGATATGCGCCGACAGGTTTATGAGAACCTTCTTAAACAGTCCCCTACGTATTTTGAGACCTTACAGGTAGGTGAGGTTTTATCTCGACTGACCAGTGATACGGTTTTAGTTCAAACTTTAGTGGGCACAAGTATCTCCATTGCCTTGCGTAGCATTGTGATGTTTTGCGGTGGAGTAGTCATGATGTTAGCTACTAGCGCATGGCTGGCAGGTTTAATGGTGTTGCTGTTGGTTACTACGGTATTGCCACTCTGGGCTTTGGGAAGGCGGGTACGTAGAGCTTCCAAAGCCAGCCAAGAGAGTATTGCGGATACCAGTGCAATGGCTTCAGAGACCTTAAATGCCATTCCGACTGTGCAAGCTTTTGTACGAGAAAAGTATGAAGACCAACGCTATCAAGGTGCAGTTGAAGCAGCCTTTGTGATTGCGAAAAAGCGGATTTTGATTCGCTCACTGTTAACAATTGCTGCCATTGTGATGGCCTTTGGCATCATCATCTTTGTCTTGTGGATTGGTGCTAGGCAAGTTGCCAGTGGGGCGATTTCTGTAGGTGAGCTGACTCAGTTTTTACTTTATGCAATTTTGATAGCGGGGTCCATTGGATCGTTGTCGGAAGTGTGGGGGGATGTGCAAAGAGCAGCAGGTGCCACAGAGAGATTGGTTGAGCTAATGCAGACACCATCAAAGACGTCTTTCACTAGCAACAAGTCAGAGTCTACAGTGGATATTTCCGTTCCTCAAAGCTCAATCGCTATTGAATTTAATGACCTCATATTCTCTTATCCATCTAGGCCAGGTATTCATGCTTTAGACCATTTTTCAATCAAAGTTCCAGCAGGATCGCGTTATGCCATAGTAGGCCCTTCGGGTGCTGGAAAAACTACGATTCTGAATTTGCTATTGCGCTTTTATCTCCCCACTTCAGGGAAGATCTTGGTCAATGGAATCAATGTAGAAGACTGGAATATTGATCGCTTACGTACCTCTATCGGTATAGTCTCCCAAGAACCGGTGATGTTCGCTGCTAGTGCCATGGAAAATATCCGCTATGGAAAATTAGAGGCTAGCGATGAAGAAGTCATTGCTGCTGCAAAAGCCGCCTATGCCGATGAATTTATTACCCGTCTTCCAGAAGGTTATCAAAGTTTTCTGGGGGAGCGGGGTACCCGCTTATCAAGTGGTCAGAAACAGCGTATTTCTATTGCAAGAGCAATCTTAAAAAATCCACCAATACTATTGTTAGATGAAGCAACATCTGCATTGGATGCTCAATCTGAGCGTGAAGTGCAAAAGGCTTTGGATGTGTTATTACCAGGCAGGACCTCCTTGATCATTGCGCATCGCTTGGCAACGATCTTGCGAGCAGACAAAATATTGGTCTTAGATCAAGGTCACATCATCGAAGAGGGTACGCATGAACAACTCTTGAAGAATGAAGGCTTGTATTCTCGATTAGCGCATTTGCAGTTTAATTTGCCTGCTGAAGTTTAGGGAGGCAAGTCCTCAGATGCTTACTCTCTAACCTTGGCAATCAAAGTTGTTTCGTTTCCACGATTTTCTTCAATAGCTAGGCGTAGAGCTTCAGCCTCAAAGGCGCTAGCATCCACTACGTCGTGGTCGAGCTGTTCGTGGTTTTCATTACCTTCAAGATTGACAATATACGTCCAGACAATCTCTGGGGTCCATTCATTTGTAAACACATCTACAATTCGTTTCATGGTTTATTTCCTTACAGAGCTAAGGTATTAACTAGTTGTTTCGCAATCACATCTTCTTCATTTGTTGGAATGACCAACACCATGATTTTGCTTTTTAATAAGTTAATGGCTCTCGCTTCTTTGGTAGGTTGACTGTTTAAGTCTGGATCAATATCAACGCCTAACCAAAATAGTCGTTGGCAAATCTGAGCGCGAATCTCTGGCTGGTGTTCTCCAATGCCGCCAGTAAAGACAAGAGTTTCTAGTCCACCAAGGGTCACCATCATGCGGCCAATTTCACCGGCGCACCGCAGGGTAAAGACTTCTATTGCCAGTTTTGCACTAGATTGATCGCTTATCAGGAGCTTTCTGGGGTCTCCACTGATTCCAGATATGCCTAGTAGGCCAGATTCCTTATAAAGTAGATGTTCAATTTGCTGGGTGCTCAGGCCTTTTTCATGGGCAAGATAGAGTATGGCTCCTGTATCGAAATCACCACAGCGGGTTTCCATGGGAACTCCCCCTAAGGTGGAGAAACCCATGCTGCAGTCACGACTTAAGCCTTGATCCATGGCGCACAAGCTTGCACCACTACCAAGGTGAGCAACGATAACCTTGCCATTGGCAAGCGCAGGAAAAGACTGGGTTAAATAGAATTGAATGTATTGATACGACAACCCATGAAAGCCAAAGCGTTTAATACCTTCCTCAAATAAGGACTCTGGAATAGCATAGTGCCGAATCACATTGGATTGCGTCTGATGAAAGGCGGTATCAAAGGAGGCGGTTTGTTTTAGGTTAGGTCGTAAACGCGCAATCGCTCTTATGATGAACAGCGCCTGTGGTTGATGCAATGGCGCTAACGGAATTAATTTCTCAAGTGCTTTTATGGCGGTCTGATCAATAACAATAGGGCCGGAATATAGGTCACCTCCATGCACCACGCGATGTCCTACGGCCAAGAGATTATCAAATAGGAGATGGGTCTCAAAGTAAGTCAGAACCTCTTCTACAACCCCATGTAGATCTTCTGTAAGAGGGGATTGAAGTTTGACTTGGCTAGACTCAAAGTCTTTAACGATATCTAGAGTAATAGGTGTTTCATGAAGGTTGACTCTGGCAAAGGCTACTTGAGTGAACTGAGTATTAATGAGACGATACACCCCAATCTTGATGGTCGAAGAGCCTGCATTAAAGGTTAAAAATATTTTATTGGTCATATTCTTGTGCGTGTCTTTTGTCACCTTAAATCCTAAGACCTAACTCCCAAGTCCTTTGAAGGCAGCATTTTTACTCTCCACTAATAACTTTGCTACAGCAACAGAAGCCAGGCGTACCCGCAGGCTATCGGAGCGACTGGTCAAAATAATCGGCATTCGAGCACCTAGAACAATGCCTGCAGCATCTGCATCGGCAAAGTACAAGAGTTGCTTGGCAAGCATATTGCCCGCTTCTAAATTGGGAACCAAAAGAATATCAGCCTGTCCAGCTACTGGAGATTGAATACCTTTAATCTGAGCAGCCTTTAAGTTAATAGCATTATCAAAAGCAAGAGGGCCATCTACAATTCCGCCGGTAATTTGTCCACGGTTGGCCATGACGGTTAGAGCAGCCGCATCTAAGGTGGCAGGCATCTGTGCATTGACGGTTTCAACTGCGGCGATTATTGCCACTAGGGGTTTAGAGACGCCAAGAGCTTGCAGGAGATCAATAGCGTTTTGACAGATATCGCGTTTCTCATCAAGGTCGGGGGCGATGTTAATCGCAGCATCAGTGATAACCAGCGGTTTAGGATAGGCTGGAATGTCCATGACATAGGCATGGCTAATACGGCGGTCAGTACGTAATCCTGAATCATGACTCAGTACCGCGCTGAGTAATTCATCGGTATGAAGACTACCTTTCATAATGGCGTCAACTTTACCTTGTGATGCTATTTTTACAGCTAGCTCTGCTGCGGCATGGCTATGTTCAGTAGGGATGATTTCAATGCCAGTAAGGGATGTATTGGCCTTTATGGCGGCAGCTTGAATCTTTGTTTCTGGTCCGATTAGGATGGGAATGATCAAGCCTTCATCTTTTGCTTCTATCGCTGCAGCAACAGATTCAGGAGAGCAGGGGTGAACTACTGCGACTCTCATTGGTGCTTGCTTTCGAGCTTTCGTAATGACACCTTCGTACCAAGCATGTTTATTGCTGAAGTCTGTCGGTGAATTTCCAGCTAAGGCAATCTTTGGATAAATTAAATCGGTCATTTACTAAGCCGCTATAAAAAATAAGAGTAAGGGTTTTACGAAATTCATCACTTTTAAGGTTGGTATACATATCTCCTTGAAGGATTCATCTCTTTCCAGTTTAGTATTTTTCCCAGCCAAAAGAAGGGTTTGAGATGATTTTTTATATTTTGTGTTTTATGGATAAAAACATCCATTGGTAGTGGGATTTAGGGTGCTTAATTCAGAACAGTTATTAAAAACTGCAGGTTTTCTTGACTGAAAACAAGAAAATTGATTGAGAAGGCGGTAACTTTATAGCTAGTTGTGGGGTAATTATAAAAATGTCATAAACGGTGAGGGGAATTGTGATGAAGAGTTTGAATAAATGGTTGTTTACTATGATCTTGGGGGTGGGGAGTTTGGGTGCAATGGGTGGTTTGGCATACGCAGCTGATATGGGTTCGCTAACCATCTTATCTCCAAAGGACGGGTCGATGGTTCAGGCGGGCATGGCAACAAAGCTAACTTATAACGTCAAGTTAAGTCCGGAAGGCAATCATCTCCATGTTTATGTGGATGACCAGAAGCCTATTATTGATCGTGATGTTACGGGCTGTCCTTGTAGTGTTGAGTTACCAGCACTTATGGCTGGAAAACACACCATCGTTGTTAAAGAGGCGCGCGCCGATCATAGTTTGACCGGTTTACAAGTCTCAACAATAGTGACTGCTAAGTAATTTCGATCTTATGCAAAGCTTTCTATACGCACTCATCCAGAGTATTCACAATATCGGAGCAGTGGTGATTGTTGGGGTGGGTGCGTATGGACTGTTTTTTGCCCATCAGGATACAAGACGTGTACTTGCTGTTGTGCAGGCTTTAGGTTGGAGTATTCAAGGTCTGACTGGAGCAGCCTTCGGCGCCACCACTTTTTATTTTTATCATCAGTTACCAGATATACATGGAGTGGCGGTTCTGGCTCTGCTTATTAAGATAAGTTGCGTAGTAAGTGGATTTGTCATTTCTGCTCTATATGTTTTACTGTGTTCTCGGTTATCACCAGCAATCAGTAAATTTGCCTGGTCAATGATGTTTGGGCTTGGCGTCATTGCCATTAGCTCTGCAGCATTTTTACGGTGGTACTCCTAACTTCTTTATAAGAGGAAGGGTTTAGCTCATTACGGAAAGTCTTCATTTGAACGTCATGAATAGCGATTTACCTTTAGGCCAACGGTGCTGTTTGTATGATACGGTGCAGTTAGAGCTCGTCATCAAAGAAATGGCTGGAAAGATTTCAGTCATGGTCAATCCTTTGCAAAAACTAGCCTTAGTAGGTATCTTGCGCCGTGGGGCACCTTTAGCAGATCGAATCTGCGACAGCTTAGTCAGAGACTTTCATCGTGATATTCCTTTGCGAATAGATTTATCGATTAAGCGCTATAGCGATGATCTGAAATTACTTTATCCGCATACCCAGCTAACTGAAGATCCAGTGTTATTGGATCTGGATTTGAGTCCTTATAGCTTGGTATTGGTTGATGATGTTTTTTATACAGGCCATTCATTACTTCGGGCTGTTGAATGGCTCAATGCTAAAAAACCAAAGGCTATTTATGCGGCTGTTCTCGTAGATAGGCATGTCCGTGAACTGCCTATGCAGGCCAATATAGTTGGTCTTCATCTCCAAGCAGCGCCTTCTGATGTCGTGGAATGTCATGTTCCCCCCTATGAGGATAAATTTCAGATTCAACTCTTGAAGTTGGAGGATAGACCACAACATTCATTAGAACAAAACTCACAGCCTCAATCACAAGGGGATCCGTCCTAATGTTTCAAGATCGCATACAGGCGGCGAAATTGCTTACACAATCCTTGATCCAATATCAGGGCAAAAGCCCTTTGGTGCTTGCTATTCCTAGAGGTGGTGTACCGCTAGGCAGATATATTGCTGATGCATTGGGAGGTGAGCTTGATGTCGTGATGGTCAGAAAACTGGGTTCACCAGGAGACGCAGAGCTAGCGATTGGTGCTGTGAGTGAGGGCGGGGAAGTCTTTATCACCACGAATGCCACTAGATTGGGTGCCGATGAGGAATACATCGAGGCTGAGGTTGGCAGTCAAATGAGTTTGATTCATCGTCGGCGTGCTCAGTACACCCCCATAAGACCGCCGATTAGTCCCAAGGGCAGGATTGTTATTGTGGTTGATGATGGTCTTGCAACTGGTGCAACCATGTTGACAGCACTTAGATCATTACAGAACTTACGGCCAGAACGTGTCGTATGCGCAATACCAGTAGCGCCTGCGAATTCTTTAGATGCTATTCGTGAATATTGCGATGAACTCATTTGCCTTAATGAGGCTCAATATTTCTCTGGGGTGGGATCTTTTTATCAGGACTTTTCACAGGTTGATGATGCAGAGGTTATTGCACTTTTACGAGGCAGAGATCAGCCACCTTAATCGTGATTTATCACATGTTATTCATCATTTAGTTACACAAAGACAAAGGAATCCTATGTTTCATAACCAAATACTTGAGCAGTTCGTAGCCTTGCAAAATCAATCGCTAGATTCAACAAGAGCGCTTAGACAAATCGCTGCTAACACCCTGAAAAATCTGATGGAGGCTAATTACAATGCCACTAAAGTGTTTACTTCTTTAACTCAAGAAAATAGCTATAAATTTGCAATGCCCACTCAGATGGGATTTATTCCTAGCGTGCTTGGTAACTCTGAGATTAAAGAAGTTTTGAGTTATTTTGGTGAGTATCAAAATGATATTAATCAGATTTTGACTAAGGGAAATGAAGACTACAGGGCCGCATTAGAGTCACTGTCTTTGAAGTATCGAACCGATATGGAGAATGTTATTCACGGTCTATTTCATAATGCCCCGATAGGTTGTGAGACTTTTATGCCGATGTTTAGGACGGTTTTCGATGCCATGATGCAAGGGTGTGAGCAATCTACTTGTGAAAGCCAGACCGCCCCTAGTACGTCTTTAGTGTAATTTTTTTTGATCTCTCCTTTGGGGCAAATCCATGTTTAAAAATCTATTAGTGCCAATCAGTGGAGAGTCTATTACGAAGGCTGAGCTTAAAGCGGTGATTAAGTTGGCCTTAATAGACGGCGCCAAGATAAGCTTGGTATTTGTGACAGATCCAGTGATGCCATATTCTTCATCGGAAGTGCAGTCTGTATTGGCGTTGTCATCTAGGGAATACCAAAAAGTGAGTGCGGAGTTTGCAAAAAAGCTATTTGCTAAGGCAAGAGCCGTGATTGGCTCTGATATCCCTGTAGCTGAATTTCATATACTTCATCCCAATATCTCGGATGGTATTTTGGAGGCTGCTAAAAAGGCAAAGGCCGATGTCATTGTGATGGCATCTCATAAGCGTTCAGGTATTAGGGGGATTTTCTTGAGAAGTGAAGCTCAAGAAGTGATCTTACACAGCAAATTGCCGGTTTTAATACTTGGTTAGATGCATGGTTAGGCCTTTGGCTGGGTACTGGGTGAGATATTAGGCAATTTTGATGTAAAGGCCATCCACAGGTGGTTTTTCACTATTCCTTAAATTTGTAATAACCATTAATATTGGTTCTTTATAAATAAGTGACTAGATTTTTAAATCTAAATTCACTAAAAAGAGAGAAGATGAAAATTAAACTATTAAGCCTTATTTCTGCGTTAGCCTTGGTTGCTTGTGCGGCCCCAGTGACCCCTTTGGAAATTCAGCAAGCTCAATTCCCAGCTCAGCCTAATCAAGCGGAGATTAATAATGAAGTAGGAGCTTATCTAAAGGCAAATATCCCCAATCCAGAAGCAGCTCGAAAAGAATGCTCCCCACCACGTAAAGCATGGGCGAGACAGCATATCGATAAACCAGCTAATTTCGGCTGGATGGTAGTTTGTGATGTAAATGCCAAAAATAATGCGGGTGCCTATGTAGGCACCAAGCCTTATATGTTCTTATTTACCAAGACTGGCAATATGACCTACGACCCATCTACTTTTGTAGATATCAATGATCATGTGCAATTTTTGGATTTAATTGGTAAATAAAATGGCTATTGTTGGCAATATTGATGAAAATTCATATTGCCAACGCCTAACTTAAAGCATTGAAACCACCTCCGGGTGGTTTTTAGCTAACTGCATAATATGCGACGTTTTACTTAAGGACGTAATGAAATGAACTGGCTTGAGCATATTTCTGCAGTCACTAATTCTTTTAATTTAGCCGCCTTCTATTCGATCCATGTCTTTAATGAGAAGGTCAAACTATTTATGTGTGACACGGTTGTCATACTTGGTATTCATGGATTCTACATTGCCTTTTTAACCCGACTATTTCAAAGATTAGTCGGTAGTGCATTTATCAAGAAAAATGCCAAATATCTCTTCCCCATATATCTAGTGGCAGTATTTTTGGTTCTGTTAACCCATGTAGGGGATATTTTCATATTTGCCTGTATCTTGGATTCGCTAAAAGTATTTTCTGACCCTTTAAAAGCGTTTTATTTTGTTGGGGGAATGTACACCACTGTTGGATATGGAGATTACACGCTCCCAACTGAATGGCAGGCACTTCCGCTCATTATTTCTTTTTGCGGTTTATTTGCCTTTTCTATGTCAGGTGCATCTCTTTATACGATGTTGGGCTCTTTTCTTAAATCGCCAGCCGAACAGCCAAAGGGAGGGGCTACGGTTAAGGGGTGATGCTTAAGAGATCCCAACCCTAAACCTTTTTTTACATTGGTCGTCATTAAGGCTCTCAGCTAAAATAATTTCGATAATTGCCACTAATATTGCCATGCTGACACCTGAAGAAGTTAAACATATCCACGCTGAAGAGCGCCTTCGTAATGACATACGTCAACATATTGAAAGTGTCACTTCTCCAGTAGCCGAAGAGGTTCCAGTGAAGCCCCCTAATGCGCTAATGGAGTTTCTCAATAGCTCTCTAGGTATGTGGATTTTGTCGTCTGTACTATTGACTGGTGGCGCCGCTACCTATCAGCAAATTCAGCATGGATATCAGATTCATGAGCAGAATCATCAGTTGCTGGTCTCACACTTGTTTGAGATTCAGAATCGTGTCGATAATATGGAGTACCTACTTCGACGTGCCAAGACAGTAGGTGATGCCAAAAAAGCATTGAGTGGCCTATTTAGAAGCACTTTTCCCATAACGCCAGAATTACAAAATCGTAGCTTGAGCTCTTTATATTTTTCGGTCTATAGTCTCATCCCGGGAACTAGCCAGCAAAAGGCACAAGATGCGATTGAGTTTGTGCGCCAACTCGAAGATTCAGAGTATTCCCTGCAATCTAGACCTGATACACAGTTACTTACTGCTGCTGACAGAGATCAGTTTAGTAAACTCATTAGCGCCTGCAAATCCATTCATTTGGATGCTCAGATTAAGCGAACTTAGTAAATCAAGCGGTCTAGATTTAATTAGGGGTCAATGGAAATTCTTATTGGATTCCTGAACTTCTATCTGCTCCAACTTCTCAACCCAACTTAATAATTTTTGTTTTTCAGCTTCGGGTAGGGGGTTAGTTGGTTTTTGGCTTTGAAGAATATATTCTTGATCTTCTAATTTTCGAACAAGTTCTAATGCCTCTTTATTTTGGGTACCTAGCATTTGATAAAAATTAAAGTAAATAACTGACAGACTTAATTTTTCAACTTCTGGATTAACGGGGGTTTTACTCAGGAACACACTTTTCAATGCCAGTTGAGCATCTCCAATAGTCTGGGCTTTTCGTAAAAAATACTTCATATTTTGAATGCGATTCCCAATTTCAAATTGATGAGTAGTTAGTTGAGCTCTATTGTGTATTTGAACTTCATAATGATGCTGCATCGCTTGATATGCCCCAGCTCCCCCAGTTACTAAAACCGTAGATAAAAACCACATCCCAACATTGCTATTAAGTAGTTCGTTAACTTTGTCCCAGATGGTACGTTCAATACTTTGAAATTCTTCCCCAATCGATCCAATTTCAGAGCGAAGCTTATTGGAAATCTCATGCCGATAGCGTTCTTCAGCAGCAATTAGGGATTTTTTTTCTTCGCTCAGCATAGCATTTCTTTCGTACTAGGTTATACAGCTTTGGAATGGTAAACCCACTTCCCAACCCCGGGATCTAAGTAACTTTATATTAGCCCTGGATAAAAAAGCCATTATTAATGAAGTTTTTTTGAGTTCAATCAATTTCCTTCTGCTTCTCATATTGATTCTAATCAATTCAAGTAATAGAGTTAGTCATGGTTGTGAGTTTAGGGTTGGTAGTCATGAATTTCTTATTTATTTTATAGATAATTAAAAACTATCACCACTAAATTTGGCGGTACTCATTGAAGTTAAGCGGATTCGCTTGTATGTGTTTAAGATTTAAAAATTGAAAGGTAATCAGTGTAATAAAACCCCTATTAAATATATGCTAATAGTAGTTTTATTAATTTGATAAGAGTAGTGTTTAATTAAATACCTTATTGAATTTCTGGTATTGAATCACTTATTTTGTAATTTATAAAAGCTATAAATAAGGTGTGATAGTCTAACGACATTGCTAAGATAGTTCACATGAATATCAAGAACAACCTAACGGAGATATTTCTCTCTTTCACCTTGTATTGGGTGTTTGTAGGGCTCATTTACTTCATCCCACAGCTTAAGTACGGGCCACTTAATTATTTCCTTTTTATTCCTGCGGGCGCAAAACTCTTTGCGATTTTAGTATTTAGATGGCGCGGAGCTTTTGGTGTTGCAGTTGGTATATTTACACGCCTCATGCTAACCGATAGTGCTGAGCCCTGGGCGTCTTGGTTAATGGTGGCACTGGTGTCAACCTTGGTTTTGTATCTGGTAGTCGAGTGGGGTCTAAAGTATTTTGAAGTAGATGACAATTTATCGAATTTGAACTATTACCAGATAGTTGCGATTGCAACCATATCTAGCGTCGCTAATGGGTTTGTATTTGCCTATTGCCTTGACAGGTTGACAAATATTTACATGCAGGCTGATGTCTTTCATCATGGTTTTGTACTTGCAATGGCAAACATTGCTGGAAATGCAATATTTGTTTGTGGATTAATGTTGTTGTTGCACGGTAAAAGTGTGTTGTTGTATTTAGGTGGGCAATTAAAAAAATAACAGTTGAAAAAACGACAATTTTAGAGTTTTTGGTAAATATTAATAGTGGAGAAAGCTATCATGAGTAAGATCAATCATTCCTCGTATATTCGTTTTTTGAATACCGTTAATGCGATGGATACTACGCGTTCAGGAAAAAAGCTAGATGCGATTGAAGAACAATTGCTGGACAAAATTATGCTGAGTTTTTCTCAGGAAACAGAGGTCTTGGTTGGTGATTTGTTGGTGCTTAGCCAAATAGGCTCCCAAGCCACCTTGCATGGCCGAGTAAAGAACTTGGTGACTATGGGTTATATCAAGTTGACGGTAGATGCTATCGACAACAGGAAAAAGAAAGTTATTCCAACTAGGCTAGCCCTCAAACATTATGAAAAGCTTTCTAAACTTTTGGAGAAGGCTGCTTTGGCGGTCTAATCTTCATGGCTTAAATAGGGTATAAAGTCTAGATCACTGGACTATTGGAATGATTGTTTTATGTTGAGCAGGGGGCACATACCCCTTGCTTTGCATTATTGAGAGTTTAAAAACTTCCCTATGCGGGTATACACCGTTTCACAAGCCTGCGGAACGATGTCCTCTAGGTTTAAGAATGCATGGATCATATCTTCAAAATGAACATGTTCAGCCTGAGCTCCAACTTGCTTTAACTTATCAATATACAGTAAGCCCTCATCCCTTAATGGGCAGAATTCAGCAGTAAATAGTAAGGTATTGGGTAGCTTATCGCTAAAGTTGGCAAAGAGTGCTGATGCTTTTGATCTATCTTCATCATGCTGAAAGTAATTGTCGAAATACCAAGCGATTTTTTCTTTACTTAGCAAATAGCCTTCTGCATTCTCTTTTATGGAGAAAGTGCTCATCGTATAGTCCAGGGATGGATAGATCAGGATTTGACTCTTAATCTCCACCTTGGGGTCAGATTGAGTAATGGCTGCGACGCTGCTGGCTATCGCTCCGCCTGCTGAATCCCCACCTATGCTCAGAATCCTCTTATAGCGAAGGTGGCGATCATCTAAGGTTTTCCAGATATTGTTAACTACACCAATAGCATCATTTAGCCCAGCGGGGTAAGGGCATTCTGGGGCCAATCGATAATCTACTGATACAACGATATGCCTGCTAGCCTGTGCCAATTTTCGGCAAATCGGGTCATATACCGTTACGCTACCTCCCATATGTCCGCCACCATGAAAGTAAATGAGGACTGGGCATTCTTGTGAAGGCTTTGGGTGATAAATTCTGACTGGTACGTCAAAGTCATCGGTATAGACAAGGTCATCTTGTACCCAGGAGATATCTGGAATATTGGTAATGCAGCTTTTAGTTAAGAACGCCAAACCTTCTCGAGCATTGGTGGAGGTTTGTTTAAATCCACCAGCGTCGAGTAGAGCAATGTTGGTATTGCATTGTGCCAACCAACTTTTTAAATTGGGATGTAAGTCTCTCATTTAGATTCCTTCTTGGTATAGCGAACTGTACTGTGGAGCGGATTTAACAATATCTTACCTTGAGGAAAAATTTCTCAAGCTCAAAATCCCAATTTAGATATAAAAAGTTTTCCTGTTTGCGATAAAGGCTAAGCCAATCATGGGATTACCCTCTTTTTTATTTCATAAAGTTCACAACTTCACAACTTCTGTAGTATAGTAAATACAGGAAGGAGCGATATGAAAAGATTGATACCAAAAACCCATCAAGCGGTTGAATGGGTGGGTAAGGGTTTAACTGCAGCCCAAGCTGCTAGAAAGATGGAAATCTCAGAATCAAGTGTTTATGCCGCCCTTCGAAAGTTAAGGGCTAAAGATTCAGGATGCTGTCCAACATGTGGTCATAAATTAAGGAAATAAGATGAAAAAGACACTGCTAGCCGTTGTTTCAATATCTGTTGCAGCATTTGCCTATGCAAATACCACTTCGGATTCATCTGAGTTGCTTAGCCAGCAATGTAAAAATTCTGCTGAGGCTGTATCGACCTTGAAGAATTTGCAATACGGCAATACCTCTATTCGTAAAGATGTTGCTAAGTTAATTAATGCGAATTTGAAGGTTGAAGAAAATAGGGTGATTGCACTCAAGACGCTCAATTTGATGGTTGATGATCATTCCAGCAACACCACTACCTTAGAGGGTAAGTATTGCTCGTAAGTTATCTTCAATATCTAAATGTTGGCTTGAGTAGGTCAGCTCAAGTACGAGTCATTTTTGACTGGTATTGGCTATGACCTACTCATTTGAATGTCCAGAATGCGGTAACCCGCGTGCTTTGCTAAATGAATGTGCGCAATGCGGTAGTTCTAAGATTCCTATATTGCTATCAGATACAGTAGAGCTCAATCTCAAGCGCGGTGGACCTACAGGTGAAGAGGCTCTCGATAAATTAACGACTTACCTACGTCGTGCTAGTGAAGTCGGCATTAAAGCGATTATTTTGATTCATGGCTATGGTTCCAGCGGTGAAGGTGGCCGCATAAAATGGGTTGTCCATGATGCCTTAGAGAATAATTACTTTTCCGATAGGGTTGATGAATATTACTTTGGTGAAAAAGTCGCCTATGGAAGCGATGCATACCATGCGCTTTTACGCCGTCGCCCCAGTTTAAAAAGTCATTTAAAGCATTTCAAAGACGGTAATTCTGGAATGACGGTCTTATTGCTTGGTAGTGGGTTAAGAATTGCTTAGAATTACCACATACACATTAGATTTCAATTTAGACATCAAGTAAGGGCATTGCAATGACCACTAAAAAAGAAACCGAAAAACTGGACAAGGAAGAGGCCGTCATCAGCTCAGATCAACTGATGGGCGATTTTAAAGCGCTTATGGCAGATGCAGAGGCTTTAATTAAAGCTACTGTTAGTCACGAAGAAGGGCCAATCAGCGCTATTCGTTCAAAAGCCCTAGAGACTCTAACCAATGCCAAAGAAACCCTTTCTAACGCGCAGGGCCCATTTACTGAAAAAGCTAAAGTAGTAGCGGAAGGTGCAGATGAATTCGTGCATCGCAACCCTTGGGAGGCTGTCGGTGTAGCAGCTGGACTAGGTTTATTGCTTGGTCTTTTCATTCGTCGTCGCTAGGCTGGTAATGTCTCAAGAAAATATCCTTTCTGCTCTCAAGAATTTAATTTCTACTGCAGTCTCTATCGCGCAAACGCGCTTGGAGATTTTTTCAACAGATGTTCAGATTGCTCGCGCCAAGTTTGTCAGTCTCCTGGTGATGATTCTTTTCACCTTATTCTTTCTATTCTTTGGCTTAGTCATGCTAGCCCTCTTGATTGTTGTTTATAGCTGGGAAACCAATCGCATGATGGCTTTGACATGCCTTACTATTGGGTTCTTGGCGGTTGGTGCTATTTTGGCGGTAGTAGTCTTGAAGTCTCTGCGCACAATGCCTCGATTGTTTGAGTCGACCATCACAGAATTAGCCAAGGATCGTCAGGAGCTTTCTTAAAAATGAAGCGTAGATTAAAAGAGCTTGAATTGCGCCAGCACGAATTACAACGAAGGGCAGCAGTCGAGCGTTCTGAATTCGCACGCCATTTCGAGCCCTTGGAAAAGCCTTTGTCATGGGCTGATAAAGGTATGGATGCCATTCACTTTATTAAAGACACTCCAATCCTTTGGACCAGTGCTTTTGCGGTTTTGTCGCACTACAAGCCTAAACTCGCCAGTAAAGCTTTGGCAGTGGGTTGGGGTGCAGTGAAACTTTTAAAAAGTGCTAAAAGTCTTATTTAGCACTCGTTGATGTTGATTAAGCAATTAAAACGGTACGGTTAACGATATTGTTCTTATTCAGTAGCTCTGAGCCGCTTAGTACAGCAATTTCGAGCAAGGTGAGAGCGCCACATACTTCGTAGCCAGCGTTTTTGAGAAGTTTATTGGCCGCGACCAAGGTGCCGCCAGTAGCTAGAACATCATCCAGAATTAATACACGTGAACCTTTTGGAAGGGTCGATTGCTGTAGCTCTAAAGCATCATCGCCATATTCCAGTCCATAAGATTCACGATGACTTGCAACTGGCAGTTTGTTAGGTTTTCTGGCGAGAGCTAAGCCTTTGTGAGCATGGTGCGCTAATGCTGATCCAAAGATGAAGCCGCGAGACTCTATTCCTAAAATATGGGTGTAATCAAACTGCTCTGCCAGCATATCCAATTGATGAATAGCCTCTTTAAAGGCTGCAGGATTGGCTAGTAAGGGTGAAATATCTCTAAATAGAATTCCAGGTTTAGGGAAGTCCGGAATTCCGGGTAGATAATCTATTAAATTCATTTATTGCCGCCATGAAAACACAATTACTTATTATTACCGCATTAGAGTCTGAGCTCAAGCGTGATGCTCTTCCGCAAGGCGTTGAAATTGTCTATTGTGGGGTTGGTAAGCTCAATGCCGCTATCACTACTATTAACGCGATTAATCAGTTTGTGCCTAAGCGACTACTGAACTTTGGTACCGTCGGAAAAGTCAACCCGAAATTAAAGGGTCTTTTAGAAATTGATAAAGTCATTCAGCGGGATATGATTGCCGAACCTTTGGTCCCACGTGGTCAGACGCCATTTTGCAGTCATCCTCATGAGTATTTTTCTGAATCATTTCCTGATTCTTTTTTGCAATCTGCATTTGAAGAGGTAAGACATGTCTGTGGCACTGGCGATAGTTTCGTGAATGCTAGTGACCCATGGTTGCTTGATCAAGGTATAGATGTTGTAGATATGGAGTTATTTGCCATCGCTCGAGTAGCGCATCAAAAAAACATTCCTTGGCAATCTTTTAAATATATTACCGATGATGCTAATGAAGATTCAGGAAAAGATTGGCAGGAGCGAGTCAATCATGGTCAAGAGCTTTTTTTGAAGACTCTTAAAGAAGTATTTAGTAAATACTGTTGAGTAATTGTAGTTGGCCTAGTAAAGCTCTTAGTTTCCGCCCCAACGATATTGCCAAGAAATACCAATCAAATCAAAGCTATTGCCCGTTAAGGAATACACGCCAGTGCTGGCATGTATGCGAATTGCATTTTGCTTATCAATTGGATAAGAAGCTGTTCCCCCAAGGCGCCAATTTTCCTGTACACCATTAATAGCCGTTCCATTTAGAAAAGATTGACCACCGGTGTAGTAAGTTGCATCAATAGAGAACCAGGCCGAAGAAGGGAAATAATAGATTGCATGAGTTTGCGCAGAATATATAGGGCGTTGATTGAGCGAGTTTGAACCCATATAGTTGGTATTGCCTGTGTAAAAGGTGGCCGCACCTGCCAGCTCGAAACGCCATGGACCAAGGGCTTGAGATGCCCCCATACCAGGCTGTATGAACCACCGATTTGCTCCCACGTTCATCAGTTGTTGATTGTTGTAGTGACCCCAAGGGATCGAAGCATTTAAGCTAGCGCCAATAATTAAATCTTGTTGATAGCTTGCAAACTCACTTTTATCCAAGGCGGGAGCGCCGTAAAGATTGACTGATGATCTGATGACTGGATCTGAAAGACCTTCGGTAGTGGTGTTGATCGTTTGTCCAGCTAAATGGCCCGTACCAGTTAACTCGCTATAGGGAAGGATGAGACTAACTCTTCCAGACTGTCCGGCCACATCAAGAACGTGTGTGAAGCTAGCGATTTCACTTGTGAGACGATAAGAGCCGCTCTTGGCCTGTGTAATTCCAGCTGTTGCGAAATTCATGCCAATGGGGGCATTGGAATAAGTGCGTGCTTCAATTTCCTGGGCGTAAGTTAACTGGCTCAAAAAGAGTGCGGCAATACAAAGCAGAAGTCGATGGCAAAAATGCGAGATCACGATTCAATCGCCACCAATATATGGGCTTAGGGTTTGGGGTTTTGGCGAGCTAAAGTACCAAATTTAGGATTGACTCTTGGAATTGCCAAATAAAATTTGTAGCGTCGCAGCATCCCCAAGTGCCAGTTTTAATCCTGCAAATAAGAGATAAGGCCAAACAATCAACCAATAGACGATCGATAGTGCCAAAATATGAAGCGGATCTCCCTGACCAAAGGAGCTTAAGGAAGCAATAAATTCTTTTCCATGAAACACACCTTCAACACCTGCTTCAAGATAGTTGAGCAGAAAAACGATCACTAGATAGACCAAGGATTCGCGAAAAAGGGAGGGAATAATTCCATGATCCTTATCAATATGCAGGGGATAGGCAGCTTGCCCAATGAGCATAAATTTTGCACACAAAGCAGCCTTGATGAGGGCAAAACCAAAAATATCTAAAGGAATCGGTCTTTCACGTAATGAGGTTGCAGCCAAAAAGGCAAGGGCGCAAAACCATGCCCCGAAATATACGCTTAATAAAAAGGCTTTAATAGCCTCAGTTTTAACCTTTTCTTTAAATCCACTGGACTTGCTTGAAGTTGGCTGATTTGTGTTCATCGCAGTATTTTAAGTGCAACTAAGCTGCTTTAGATGACTTACTAACCCTAGTGTAGTTTTTGGCTTGTAAATCTAGTATTGGGTAGTGGTAAGGTGAAGGCTAGAGTGATTTTTTGAGGTTTTTGGGGATATTTCAGAAAAAACTTATAAATCTCTTAAAAATCTCTTGTATTTGATAAATATTATGAAACTCGGTTACTTACTAAGCATCCTGTTGGCATTAATCTCATTTTCTAGCTATGCAGAGGAGGTTTCTCATCCAGGTGTGCAGATTAAAACGCTAGTACGTAGTACGCAGGATTGGAATGGCTCAGATTTACCTCAATATTCCAAATCTAGCCCTGAAGTAACGGTTCTCAAATACATCATTCCACCGCATGCTCAGTTGCCGATTCATAAACATCCTTTCATTAATGCTGCCTACGTTGCAAGCGGAGAAATCACCGTCATTCGTAAAGAGGATGATGAGAGAGCTTATGAGAGAACCTTCAAGCAGGGGGAGGTAATTGTGGAGATGGTGGATCAATGGCACTATGGCGTGAACCGAGGACAAAATCCCGTAGAATTAATTGTATTTTATGCGGGTACTCCAAATCAGGCCTTGGCCATCAAGCAAGATCCTATTCAATAATTTGTGTAATAAAAATAATAAAGGCATTACATGGCATCACTAGGGCGCTCCCAGGTAAAAGTACTCAGTCTTTCTGCTTTGGGCGGCGTACTTGAGTTTTACGATTTCATTATTTTTATTTACTTTGCATCTTCAATTGGCGCATTATTTTTTCCACCGACCATGCCAGCGTGGCTTCGTCAAATAGAAACCTTTTCTATCTTTGCTGCAGGGTATCTTGTTCGCCCTGTCGGCGGCATCGTGATGGCGCACTTTGGAGATACTCGAGGTCGCAAGAAGATGTTTACCTTCAGCATCTTTTTAATGGCAGTACCCACCCTAATTATTGGCTTAATTCCGACCTATGCTGATATTGGTATTTATGCACCGTTGATTCTCTTGCTCTTGAGGATGCTACAAGGGGCCGCCATTGGGGGTGAGGTTCCAGGGGCATGGGTCTTTGTGGCAGAACATGTGACCAAGAAGCATGTCAGTTTTGCTTGTGCAGCTTTAACGGCTGGTTTGACGGGCGGAATTTTGCTTGGAGCCATGGTTGCGGTGGGAATTCACTCCTTCTATACCCCAGAAGAAATCTTGGCGGTAGGCTGGCGTGTGCCATTTATATTTGGTGGTCTGTTTGGCTTGTTTGCAGTGATGCTTAGACAGTGGCTTCATGAGACACCTGTCTTTCAGACAATGCAAGCTGAAATCAAACGTTCCGAACTTCCTTTGAAACGTGTATTGCGAGAACACAGGCCTGCCGTAATCTTGACTGCTTTGGCTAGCTGGGTCTTGGCTGCTTCGATTGTCACTATGATTTTGATGACACCAACATTATTGCAGACATTATTTAAGGTGCCACCAAAAATTGCGCTAGAGGCCAATAGCATTGCGACGGTGTGCTTGACGATTGGCTGCTTGGTATTTGGCGCTTTAGCTGGAAAATTTGGCGTAGGCAAGGTGATGTTGTTTGGTTCAACGGGCTTGGTTTTAAGTTCGCTTCTGTTGTATCAACAGATGGCCATTTCCCATGACCACATCGCCTTGTTATATGGTTTGAATGGTTTCTTTGTAGGCGTCATTGCGCTTGCTCCATCTATTGGGGTTTTATCCTTCCCTCCGGAAGTGAGATTTTCAGGGCTCTCGTTTTCTTACAACGTCACTTATGCAATTTTAGGTGGCCTAACCCCTATCTTTATTAGCTTGTTACTACCCTTTAGCTCTATGGCGCCTGCTTACTATGTTGCCAGTTTAGGGGTACTCAACTTCTTCATTGGTCTGTATTTGATCAAGAAAAAGTTTTAATGGCGGTAAGGATTCGTAAGGATTAACTTTTGATAAAAATTCATTGACCTATATCGAATTTTGAAAATCATATGTAAGAATATTGGACTGAAATATTGGTTTTAATGGGTAAAATAATGAGTATTAATTTTATTAATAAAAAAGGAAAGAAATGAAAAAATTATTATTGGTAGCGGCTTTTATAGGTTCATTAGGTTTGAATGTACAGGCTCAAAATGTTGAGCCTTTAGATGCTGAACTGGTTTCCATTACAGCCCCTGTAGATTCAGTCGACTTGAAAGATCGCGTAGTCTTTTTGAAAGATGGCGATAACTTAGTCGGTATCCATGTTCCTAAACATATCCCCAATTTGAAGAATGTTAAAAAGGGTGATGTACTGGTAGTAGATTACGCTCAAGCCGTAGCAGTAGGTTTAACAGCAGCAGGTAAGGGTCAGCAACCAGGCGCTTCTGGGGTAACTAAAGTAGTTGTACGTGGCAAGGGCCCTAACGCTAAACCATTTACCGAAACTTCAACTACTATTTTTGCAACAGTGAAGATCGAATCTATTGACGTTCAAAACCGTTTAGTAACTTTCAAATTGCCAAATGGCGAAATCCAAAAAGCTAAAGTTGCTAAATCTGTTCTGGGTTTAGAGAAATTCAAAGCTGGCGATGATGTTTTGGTTGAGTTTGTTGATGACTTGGCAATTGGCTTTGTAACTGCTAAGAAGTAAGTTTTTTACTTTGATGACAAAACCACCTTCGGGTGGTTTTCGTTTTTTTATGAGGATGAATGTGTTAATTAATGCGGCAATTAATGGCGCAATCAATGCATCTATTTATATTCTCCCCAATGGAAAGGCACTAAAATCTGGCTATCTATGGCCACAACTGCTCAAGCATGAAAGTAAATTCCGAGGGAGTATCTGCTTCGCGGGTTTATTTGCCAGCGGGGAAGGGTTATCCCACTTTATTGGATTTCTTTGTAGGAAATTTCCCTCATATTGAGATTACTGAGTGGAGGGCACGCTTTTCCGAGGGCTTGGTGATGACTATTGATGGTCAAGCTGTAGCTGCTAGCGATGCCTATTTGCCTAATTCCCATTTGATGTATTTCAGGCGCTTAGCACGTGAGCCTGAAATTCCTTTTGAAGAAAGCATCCTGTATTTGGATGAGCATATTCTGGTGGCTGATAAGCCCCATTTTTTACCAGTAACGCCGAGTGGCTTATATCTGCATCAGACCTTACTCAACCGCTTAAAGAAAAAAACAGGGATACAGACCTTAAGCCCTATACATCGGATTGATCGTGATACCGCAGGGTTAGTGGTGTTTTCAGTTCGACCATATGAAAGATCTGCATATCAAAATCTATTTAGAGACCGTGCGGTAACAAAAGTTTATGAAGCTATTGCTCCTTATTCAGAAGAGCTTAGCGCAAAATTGCCCATCACTTATCGTAGCCGAATAGAAGAGTCAGAACACTTTTTGCAAATGCGAGAAATCGATGGCAAAGCCAATACAGATACTTATATTGAGCTGATTGAGCTGATGGGGTTTTGGGCTAAATATCGCTTAACTCCGGGCAGTGGCAAGAAGCATCAATTGCGTTGCCATCTTAACGCTTTGGGTATTCCCATGAAGTTCGATCAGATTTATCCAGTTCTCACACCTTATCAAGAGTATGACTTGGACTTTACTAAACCTTTGCAACTATTGGCCAAAGAGATTCATTTTAAAGACCCTGTTACTGGTGGAGATCGATCATTTGTAAGTCAAAGAATGTTGGGCTGATCTACTCTTTGAAGTCAGTCTAAAGAAGTCCTTTAGAACTCTCTCATAAATTGCAATACTAGTACTTGTGTTTGGACAAAGCCATTCTTAATTTCCATATCACGACCATACTGCAGAGAAAATCTACCAAACTCCGTATGCTCAAGACCGCCAAGCAAGTATCTCTGGGTATTGGTGATATTGTTTTGGTAAACATTGTTCACCGCAGTGGCGCCGCCAGCAACTTAAAAATAGGACGCACCCACTGTGAAGATTTGATTAATCTTGTAGATTTGCCAGAGCTGCGTGGTCATTAGGGCCTTTTGGTTAAGGGCAACGTTAGTTGCTGATAGGCAAGCCGCAGAAGATTGGCTGTTTCCGCCAACACAAGGTGTCGATGGAAATCATGCCGTTCAGATTTTCAATGATAGGTTTTTGAAAGCCCATCTGAATATCTGACTTGTAGCGTTTTTCGCTGACGTTGAAAGCTTGGTTACTGGAGAAGCTCCCTGTAGGTACTATGAGATATTCCGCAATGCCAAAGTAAGTTTGAGTTTCCCGATTGGAGAAGGGCCAAATGGCTATGGCAATCGTGGTGTCGCCAATACCTGTATCGCCGGGATACCCCGAAAGTGAGCCAGCCGGTCTGACCGTCCGATATAAGGCTTAGCGGTAACTACTGAGCTATTTTTGTAAAGGTTGCTATTTTCAGTATCGTAGTAGCTAAGCGTTACATGCTGTCAATAAGGTAGAGTAATGTTGCTGCAATTCCCCCTTGAGTTTGTCGAATATTTACTAATTTTTAGGGTTATTTAACCCAATGAGTTATCTAAATGACCTGTCTTGACATAAATCAGGGCACCCTCGGATTGGGTAAAAGGGGCGTGTTTGCTAAATCTTGGGCTTCTAATCCAAGTGCCGGCTGGGTAAGACCCATGTTCGTCATGAAAAACACCCTCCAGGACGAAGATCTCCTCCCCTCCTGGGTGAATATGGGGTTTAAAAATGGTGTTGGGTGCCCAGCGTACAAGCGCAGTTCCCACTCCATCAAATTCATGTAAGGGCATCACGGATAGTCCCGGGACCAATCCGGGGTACCAAGGTGCTGTGGTGGTATTGATTCTTAAGGTGGCGTGGTCTTCAGGGTGAAATTGCTTTAATTTGACAAATAAGGTGCAACCATTGGTAGAGAAGGGCGTATGCCCACTATTGGGTGGATTGCGTATATAAGTGCCGGCAGAGTAATCACCGCCTTCATCAGAAAATACCCCATCAAGAACCAGTATTTCCTCTCCACCTGCATGAATGTGTGGAGAAAAGGTGGAATTAGGGCCATATTTCACAATCGTAGTTGCTCTGGCATTTTCACTGCCAACGCGATCCAGTGGTTTCCTATCTACGCCAGCTATGGGGGAATTTTCCCAATCCAAATCTTTTGTATGTACTACTGCTTTAAGTTTGAAGTCGTCATTAATGTTCATTTTGAATTTTTTCTCATATTGTCATGCATTATTCTAGAATTCAACCTTGATGCCTATGACTCTTTTGCCAAAACTGATTATTTCTTTTTGTCTCATCTTTTTGGTGGGCATTAGTGTAGCTATGGCCAAGGCCCCTTATGTAGAGTTGTGTTTGCGTAATCCAAATCCCGATAGACATTGCGCTGACATTCAACGAAATGCAGAGCGCTGGGATGACAGTATTCATAGTGTTGCCAATAGGGTAGGCGTTGACCCCTTACTACTAAAATCTTTGGTGGCGATCGAGTCTCACTTTAATGCTAATGCGCATTCACGATCTGGTCCAACAGGTCTAGTTCAGATTCTTCCAGTAACCGCTCGTAAGCTCGGATTTAGCAAAGAGCAGCTTCAATCGCCAGAGAGTAATTTAGAAGCAGGGGCTATGTATTTAAAAGTTCAGCTCAATCAGTTTAATGACGACTATCTGGCTGTCGTGGCTTATAACCTAGGTGGCAAGACAGTGACGCCCAATAAGAGGGCCCAACATCATGCCAATTTTTATGCCGATGAGGTTATGTCAGTTTATGGTTATTTCAAATCTCAGGCTAACGGCGAAGCCATCGGTAGTTTTCAGTAGCGCAACTAATCTTCTTTGACTTGATTAATCTCATCAAGGCATCATAGTCAACTTCAATATCGTTCTTATGGATTAAATATCAAAAAGATAGATGAGATAAATAAAATAAAGAGAATTGCGCCTTGCATGATGTTTGACTTACCCGTTGATAGGGAGACGTGAGCAACCCATAAGGACGTCAACAGCATGACGATTTCACGGGACTCTAGCCCTAAAATGATGTGATGGTGATGGTAGGCAACCCAAAAGAGCATGACTGGAACACTTAAGGATAGGGTGGCTAAGCCACTTCCTAATGCAATATTTAGTGACCTTTGAAGGTGATTGGCTTTAGCGGCATAAATGCAAGCGAGCCATTCTGGAGCCAAAACAAGAATAGCAACCGTGGTGCCGTTCAAGGTTTTTGGAAAGCCCATTTGAGCATAACCAAGCCCAATCAAAATGGCTAATTTTTCAATCACCACAATGATCACAATCAAATAAGCACCCAACCAAAATGTTGGTAAAAGAACTTTTTTCCATTCGATAGGGCTTACTTCATGGCCTTTTTTATCTGTATCAATACTGCTTGCGAGTTTTTCACTGGATGCGGCAAATGGAAAGGGATCATCAAAATAATTTCGATATCTTTTGGTTTGAGCAAAAATAAATACCGCATAAAGTGCTAAAGCAATAATGCCAATGAAGACTTCCTGAGATAAGGCAAGGGTAGGGCCGATGGTGCTGGTAGTGAAATTAGGCAGCACTAAGGTTAATAAAGCGAGTGGTATCAAAAGCCCTAGGTACATGCTTGCACCATTGGTATTAATGCTCTGATCTAAATGAAATGAGCCTCCAATAATCATGGAAAGCCCCATCATTCCGCCTAAAATGATAAATAGAGTAGCAGTGATAGTGTCACGTACAAAAGTGGGGTTACCGTCACCATGGGTGAGAGCGGTAATCATGACGGCAACTTCAATCAGCGTTGCTGAAATAGTAAGTAACAAAGTTCCATAGGGTTCGCCCAACATCTCGGCTAGGTGATCTGCAAAGTAAGCAACCCGAAATATTCCAAGGAGAATGACGATAAATAAGATTGCTGCGACACCGACTCGATAGTCAATCAATTCAATGCTAGGTGCTAATAAATATAAATAACAGGCTGCTGTCAGAGCGACAAAAAACGGGCCGTATATTTTTATATTTCTCATAGTTTTTGGGGTCGATTAATTTGTACCTAGGTATATGTGCACTTCACCCTTTTGGGTGAATGGTTATTGTAGGCTAAACAAAAGCCCGAGGTGAACTCAAGAAGTTCAACAATTTAGTTAGGTTAGGGCGAGGCATTGAGTTCGGCATTACCCTTGGCTTAATCCCTTTAGTTTTTGTTTAATGCGATCATAGTTATAGCGGTGGATGTATCCATCCATCCAGCTTTTTTTGAAGACCTCAATGCTTGGAAGACATTAATATAGAGGGGCTTCATTTAATGTTAAATAGTAATGACATCTTTTTTGAAATTTTTCATATTCCTCCTTGTCTGTTTTATGCTGCCCGCTGCCTGGGCTGAGGATTTATTGGTTCCTGTATCTAAGTTTGATAACGACTCTCAGCAATTAACAGATACTAGGGTGCTGGAATTTTGGGGTTACCATGATTACCAGGGAAGCGATAACTATCAAAATATATTAAAACTACGCTATTACAACCCTCTAGAGGCTGGTGATTGGAGAGGGCGATTTCGTTTAGACACCTCAGTAGTTTCTTCATATAACTCAGACACTACGTCTAACACTTCGGGTCAATATAGTTCTGGCAATACGATGTTGACGGTATGGGGTCAGGATAAGTACTTCTTAAAGCCACTTGGTGCATTGGTTGGTGCTCGTGTTACTTTCCCCTTCGGTAATAATGGCCAATGGGCAGTGGGGCCGCAATTGGGTTGGTCGTTTATGCCAGAAGTTGATAGCATCTTGCATGTCACAGATTTTTCCCCATTACTGCGCTATATGTATGGCTTTGATGGCAAAAATAATAGTCAGATAAGCAACCCTAGTCAGCCAGCGCTACAACGAAATCTTCAAATGTTCCCAACTATTGGTTTTCAGTTGTCGCCAAATACCATGCTGCGTTTTTGGGATGAAAATGGTGCGGTATATAACTCGGCTGGTGGTGGGTGGTTCGTGCCGATTGATGCGATGGTTACCCATCGCCTTACCAAAAACCTTGTTCTAGCTATTGGGGCTAGCAAGCAGGTAGTGCAAACATATCACCAATACGATTGGTCTACCTATGGGAAGGTGTCCTTCAACTTTTAACCTCAAAGGTCTTAGTTGCACCTCTCATGGCGCTTCACCTCTTGTCCTAGTGCAGGTAATGAATCTATTTCAAGATAAATGGCACAACATTTAATCTATATGCTTTAGTGGGTTTTTTTAACTGTTTGTTTTTGGTCTTGATTTCAACCGATCGATACAGCCCCCTCACTAACTTCGATTCTTTATATTCCCTGATGAATGATCTAAGTGAGTATGAGGCCCAGTAAAGACAAAAGGCCTAGATTTCTCTAGGCCTTTTACTTATTTGGCTCCTCGACCTGGGCTCGAACCAGGGACCTACGGATTAACAGTCCGGCGCTCTACCAACTGAGCTATCGAGGAATAAGCCGATATTATAGCAAGATGAAATCAACTCTTCAAACTTCTGTGAATATTTCTAAAGTATTGACCATCGCGGGGTCCGATAGTGGCGGCGGGGCGGGGCTCCAGGCCGATCTCAAGGTGATCACCGCATTGGGCGGATATGGCATGTCGGTCATTACAGCCATCACCGCGCAGAATACTTTGGGGGTAACTCGCATTCAAGACGTCGATCTTGATGTGGTCGAAGCTCAAATTGATGCAGTTTTATTGGATATTGGTATAGATATTGTCAAAATTGGCATGTTGGCTAGTCCAGAGATAGTTCGTACCGTTTCTTCGGCTTTAAAACGCCATGGCATCAAGAAAATTGTCCTTGATCCAGTTCTAAGGGCAACCTCTGGAGCAAGTCTGGGGGGTGATGACACTGCACAAGCAATGATCTCTGATTTATTTCCTTTGGCTAGCTTAATTACTCCAAATTTGGATGAAGCATCCTTATTACTGGGGCGTGATATTACGGGACCTAATGACTTTAAGTTAGCCGCTCAAGAGCTTTTAGATATGGGTCCTCAGGCGGTGTTAATTAAGGGTGGGCATTTAGATTCCACACATACTCAAATTACTGATTATTTGATGTGGCGCACCCTTGAAGATGGCTTAGAAATTGTTCAGTCAAAAGAATTTAAGCATTACCGCGTAAATACGGTCAATACTCACGGAACAGGCTGTACGTTGGCCTCTGCTATCGCCACTTATTTAGCTGATGGTCATGATTTAAGTCATGCTGTTGGCAAAGCTATCGCCTTTGTAGAAGCTGGATTGGAGGCAGGGCGTTTTTTGAGTATTGGCGAGGGACCCGGACCCTTGTGGCCGATGTTTGAGTTCTACCCTACAGCTTTGATTGGTGAAGAGGATCAGCGTTAGGGCGCCGAGTGAATATTAAATTTGCATCAACTCTTGAAGTTTTTTTACGGCAGCTTTAGGATCTTTCGCCCCAGTAATGGCTCGCACCACAGCAACAGAACCTACGCCGCTTTGCGCTACTGCATGAATGCTGGATTGATCGATACCGCCAATAGCAACTAATGGGTAATGGTTCATTAACTTGGTGTATTGATACAAGCGCCCTAAACCTTGTGGGGCCGTAGGCATATCTTTTAATTGCGTCGGAAATACTGCGCCCATAGCAATGTAGCTTGGGCAAAGACGATCGGCAGTCACCATTTCAGCATAGCCATGGGTACTGACGCCTAAACGTAATCCTGAATTACGAATTAGGTCTAAATCTGCATCCGCTAAATCTTCTTGTCCCAAGTGGACACCATAGGCGCCAGCATAAATAGCTTCTTGCCAATAATCATTGATAAACAAAAGGGTTTTGCTTCCTTTTACAGCAGCTACAGATTCATGAATCTGCTTTTCTATTTCAGAGTTGTCTTCGGATTTAAATCGTAGTTGGACAGTAGGCACTTCGGCATCAACCATACGCTTGACCCAATCCGCATCAGGCATCACTGCATATAAACCTAGGCGCTTAGGGCATTCAGCAAAAGCCCTAGGGTTCATGTTGCGAGTCCAGGGGAGCAAGTCAAAATGTTCGGGGCGGTTGGGCCACTTGAAGGGATTAAAGCCACCATCTTGATGCACCATGCGTGACCATGCTTTACCAAGCACTTTTGCATCTTTCTCAATAAATCCCATTCCAACAGCGGCTAAGCTGCCAGCCAATTCGTAGTGATCAGCCGCATGCTCGTTATCAATCATTGGAGGTGGAGAGCTCATGCAATATTGCACAATAGGAATACTTAAGTCATCAGCATGATGGGCTGTAATGATTTGGTCTGCTAGGTCACGAATAAGACTCATATTTACTTAAATTTGATGCCAGAAAGGGGTGCCAACTAATGGGGTACTTGCTTGAGCAGATGCCTGAGCTTTCATCGCCCCCGAGAGGTAGGCAGTGCGTCCTGCATCTACTGCCATTGAGAATGCTTTTGCCATCGCTACCGGATCTTCAGCCAGAGCTACAGCGGTATTGAGGAGTACGCCATCAAAACCCCATTCCATCACAGCGCATGCATGCGAAGGAAGGCCTAGGCCGGCATCTACTAAAAGTGGCACTTGCAATCGTTCGCGCAAGAGTTTTAAGGCGTAGGGATTTAAAGGGCCTTGGCCGGTGCCGATGGGGGCAGCCCAAGGCATAACCGCTTGGCAACCCACATCCACTAAACGTTGGCACAAAATCAAATCTTCGGTGCAATACGGTAGAACTTTAAAGCCATCTTTAATTAAAGTTTCCGCAGTTTGTACAAGGTGCAGGGTATCGGGTTGCAAAGTGTAGTCATCGCCGATGAGTTCTAACTTAATCCAGTCCGTCTCAAAAACTTCACGCGCCATTTGCGCTGTTGTAACAACCTCTTGAGGGCTGTGACAACCAGCCGTATTAGGTAAAACGGGTATAGCCATTTTTTTGAGCAAATCCCAAAAGCCACTATGCGCCTCAGTCGTACTTGTCCCATGACGACGCAGGCTAACGGTAATCATTGCGGGGTTGGAGGACGCAACTGCGTTTTCTAAAACCTTGGGAGAGGGATAGCGCGAAGTACCCAACAATAAGCGGCTAGCAAAGCTTTCACCGTAAAGCACTAAGCTATCTGCTTGCTGAAGATTAGAAGGTAGTGGGGCTGTCATGGAGCTATTGGTTTTTTTGTATAAAGATTTTAGAGTTGTAAAACTTCATCATTAACCGCCCGTTACTGGAGCGATCACCTCAACGCGATCACTCTCATGAAGAATCACTTCTGAATATTGTCTTTTTGGCACAAACTGAAGATTCACGGCAACTGCATAAGGTGGGGCAGCTTCTATCAATTTAAGTGCATCTTGCACGAGACTATTCTCAGGCAAGTCATAAGCGTGTTGGTTAATGATTACGCGCATGCGCCGACCTCTTGAGATGCAGAGTTGGCAAAATTTGCATTATTGCTTGTGCTCACGTGTACGCCTAACTCAAGAGCAGTGCTACTTGTGGGTTGCTCTAATAACTCTAAGGCGCAATCCAAAATTGCCGGGGAAATCATAAAACCATGGCGATACAAACCATTGATCATCATAAGGTTTGTTTTAGTGGCGACAGCTCTATCAACTTTAATTGCCGGGAGATTGTCTTTAAGGGTAGGGCGACACTGCGTTGCCATTTCTAAAATACGGGCTTCTGCAAAACCGCTATGCACCGTATAGACCGCGCTCAGTAATTCCATTGCAGAGCGTAGACTCATTTCGGATAAATCATCAGATTCAATTTCTGTTGCACCAACAACATAAATGTCATTTTCTTTTGGCGCGATATAAATCGGATAACGTGGATGAATGAGTCTTGTAGGTCTTCTTAATTTCACCTCGGGTGCATATAGACGAACTACTTCACCACGCACGCCGCGTAATGGATTGGAGGTTTTAAGATCATTTCCCCAGCTTGGTTTTGCACCGAGACCACGGCAATCAACTACCCAGTCATAAATACTTTGTTCGCGTAAATCTTCAGGTTCTGCAGCAGTGTGCCAATGGCAATTGACCTTGATTTTTTCAAGTTCAATCCATAAAGCATTCAGTAGCTGACGATTATCTAACTGACCTTCATGCGGTAAATAGATGCCTTGACCAAAGCGCTCAGCCACTCCAGGCTCAAGTTCTGCAAGAGACTCTTTAGTGAGCTTGATTGGAGAGGAAAGCTTGGGGTTATTGCGAGCATTTCTCTCGAGATGTGAGCTAAAGCGTTCAGCATCTTGACTATCTTGGCGGTGCCACAAAATCAAGGTCCCGTCTTGCTGGAAATATACTGGGGTGGATAGTTCTGCGAGTATTTCTTTCCAGCGTGGCAGACTATGAATACCCATTCGTACTACGTTGTCTTCGGTAATAGCGGATTCAGCAAGAGGCGCAAGCATCGCTGCAGCAATTCTGGCGGGAGATAGTTCGGCATCCTTGCTGCCTTTTTCAAAAAGGTCAACCTGAGCACCGCGCTTGGCTAACGCAACAGCGAGCAACCGACCTATTAGGCCGGCACCCACAATCGCGTATTTACTACCAGTGAACATGCTTTGCTTCATCTGATTAAATCATGTTACTGATAGATTTCGCTACCGCGCTTACGAAATTCAATCGATTTTTCTTCCATGCCTTTATTTGCATCAACGCCTTCTGCTTTTAAGCTTGCGGCATAGTCACGTACTTCTTGGGTAATCTTCATAGAGCAGAACTTCGGACCGCACATAGAGCAAAAATGCGCAATTTTTGCGCCTTCAGCAGGCAAGGTGGCATCGTGATATTCACGAGCGCGCTCGGGATCTAAACCCAGATTAAATTGATCTTCCCAACGGAATTCAAATCGGGCCTTGGATAGGGCGTTATCGCGAACTTGTGCACCAGGTAGGCCCTTAGCAAGGTCGGCACCATGAGCAGCAATCTTGTAAGTAATGATGCCTTCACGTACATCTTCTTTATCTGGCAAACCTAAATGTTCTTTAGGAGTGACATAGCAAAGCATCGCAGTGCCATACCAGCCAATTTGCGCTGCACCAATACCGCTGGTGATATGGTCGTAGCCAGGGGCGATGTCAGTAATCAATGGTCCGAGAGTATAGAAAGGCGCTTCAAAGCAATGCTTGAGCTCTTCAGTCATGTTTTCTTCAATGCGTTGCATTGGCACATGGCCAGGACCTTCAATCATCACCTGAACATCATGTTCCCAAGCTTTAGCAGTGAGTTCACCTAAGGTATGAAGTTCACCAAATTGCGCTGCATCATTAGAGTCGGCAATGCAGCCTGGACGTAAGCCATCGCCTAAGCTAAAGGAAACGTCATAAGCCTTCATGATCTCGCAGATTTCATCAAACCTGGTGTAAAGGAAATTCTCTTTATGGTGAGCTAAACACCACTTAGCCATGATCGATCCGCCACGAGAAACAATGCCGGTGATGCGATCAGCAGTTAGGGGCACATAACGCAGTAATACACCCGCATGAATAGTGAAGTAATCCACGCCTTGTTCAGCTTGCTCAATCAAGGTATCGCGGAACATTTCCCAAGTGAGATCTTCTGCAACGCCGCCAGTTTTATCCAATGCTTGATAAATAGGAACGGTGCCAATAGGCACTGGAGAGTTACGAATAATCCACTCGCGGGTTTCATGAATATGTTTACCTGTCGATAAATCCATGATGGTGTCGGCACCCCAACGAATGGACCAGACCATTTTTTCTACTTCTTCGTTGATGGAAGAAGTCACCGCTGAGTTACCCAAGTTGCCATTGATCTTCACGCGGAAGTTACGGCCAATAATCATGGGCTCTAATTCAGGGTGATTAATGTTGGCGGGAATGATGGCGCGCCCAGCAGCGATTTCTTGACGAACAAATTCACCTGTAACAATTTCAGGTAAATTCGCGCCGTAGCTTTTGCCAGGATGCTGTTTGAGTAACTGTTTGTATTCTGGGTTTTTACGTAATTGCTCAAGGCCCATGGATTCTCGTAAGGCAACATATTCCATTTCGGGAGTAATGATTCCTTGACGGGCATAGTGCATTTGACTGACATTGCTTCCAGACTTAGCTACACGTGGTGCGCCAATATGGGCAAAGCGTAAATGTTGAGTAGCCTCATCTAATGAGCGCGCAACACCGTAGTCCGATGTTGGGCCAGCCAATTGCTCGGTGTCATTACGTTCTGTAATCCAGTTTGTACGTAATTTAGGTAACCCTTTTTCCAGGTTAATAACAATTTCTGGATCGCTATAAGGACCTGAAGTGTCATAAACGGGTACGGGTGGGTTGGCAACCATTTGTTCGCCAACGCGAGTAGCTTGTTGATCAATCATCCGTATCGGCGCTTTGATATCCGGACGGGAACCCTCTAAATAAGTTTTGGTTGATGCGGGATAAGCAAACTTTTGACCGAAGTCGTGCTCAAGACTTTTTAGACTTGGAATCTCTGATTTGGATTTATCTGTGGTTTTGCTCATGCCCATCTCCTGACTGTTTGTAGATGGACGAAACCGGGTGTCGGTCTGATGTAACTCCCCACGCCAGCATTACCTGGATCGGGTTCTAGGGTCTTTCTCAGCGCCTCTTAGCTACTACCGCTTATTTTTTGCTTAGGAGGGCACCCCTGTTTCATCCTTGACTGAGATTTAACCACGAATTTGCTCTGAGGTTTGTGATCTTTTGCAAGAAAGCCTGGAAACCCAAAATAAGCCTGAATTTCATCAAAATTCAGAGAGAAACAGACAAAAGACTTACTTTTTGAGGTTTCTGAGGATGAAATTCGCTGTTACAAAGGCAGCATCACCAGTAAATTCGCCGGCTAAGATACGGGCAGCGGCTTCAGAGAGGGATATTTCAATAAAACCACTGACCTCACCATCATGATTGGTGGGTACAAAGTTCTCCGCCAGTGCTAAATCGTAGATATACAACTGTTCATCATGAAACCCACGGTCATGACTCAAACGACGCATGTGAATGCGGCCTATTGGATTGATTTGGTCGGCTATATGCCCAGGAACGCCAGCTTCTTCCCAGAGTTCTCGGCGAGCACTCACCCAAGGGGTTTCATCGGCCGATATTCCGCCGGCAGCCAAATTGTCTAAACGGCCTGGGTCTGTCGATTTATTTTGGCTGCGACGACCCAGCCAAATGGTTCCGGATTTAGTAAAACCATTGATATGAACGGCTGTACTGCGTAAACCAAAGGTTCTAAATGCAGCACGCTCAAGACGAAAATACGCATGACCATTTTGATCAATCCACGAAAATTCTTCATTACGCCAGCCAGGAATAAATCCACCCAAACGCATACGGTCTGAGAGGAGGGCAAGGCTTGCCGAAAGATCTATAGGGCTAGCAGGTCCAATAGTTAATTGGTCATGTCCAATTTGTAGGTGAGCAATCGGAGCTTTTTTCAGTGACTCTTGCAGATAGCTAGCAAACTCAGGATTGAGGTGGCCAATAACAGCGCCGCCTTGATGGGTACAGGCAAAATAAATTGGCATGAAATCATGCGGGGCAGAGATTGCCGTGTTTTGCAGCATCTCTTCTAAGGCTGCTTGGGCACTGGTATTGATTGCTTGCATAAATGAAGTGTAAGAGAAATTTTCTAAAGCATATTTTTTAATTGTCAATTCATTTAATCGAAATAAATTCATCAGAATTTACTGCTTAATATTTAAGCAAGCTAGATCGTTCTATACAAATCTGAGACTTACGAAAACTTTTGGGGATTTATCCACATCGCCTGTGGATAAGTATTTTTGCTTTGGGGAGAACTTCAACTTCTGTTTAATCGGGTTTATGATGAATTATGAGAAAAATCATCATTCTTAGCGTCGCAGCTCTTATTCTCACAGCTTGTGGTACTGAGCCAAGTTCTAATCCGCCAGCTGACCTTGAGGTTCTCGATGTCACGCCTCAAAACACAATTGGATTTGACGCCAGTCCTAAGCAAGACTCTATGGCAATGGATGTCGCTAAAGAACGTTGTAAAGCAGAGGGCAAGGAGATACTCATTATTGATACCCGCACTGCTGGTGAAGAGGGGGTTGGATCCCTATCCTATGGTGATTTACGCTATTTGTGTTTACCTAAATAAGATCTTTAGCATTTCTTGATTCAGATCAGATAAATCACGAAAAAAAGTGTATTAATTCTCCAAAAAAAGCGCTTAATAAGCCATGGGGCCTAGCTATTACCGCTGATTCAGTATTTCTGTTGGTCGGTCGTAAGGGCGGGCGAGCTTTGATCGAACGGGGTGATCGTGAAAACCATGAAACACACAAGTACGGTAGCAAGGGATGTTAAGCATCAGCTAGCTGCTGAAGAAGTGCCGCAGCACTTTGGATCTGGTTTGGATAGGTGGGCTCACTCTCAGTTAGCTCAACTCACGGGGGGAATCTCACCCACATCATTACGGCTTGCTTTTGAAGATTGGCTCACGCATTTAGCACTTAGCCCTGATGAGCAGGTTCAGTTGACCAATGAGTACCTCAATTTACTCAGTCAAGTATTCGCAACCCCCTCAAAAGCCAATGCTTTGCCTACGGATTTAAAGGGCAACATCATTGATGCGGATAAGCGCTTTGCTAATCCTGCATGGGAAACTTGGCCCTTCAACATCATTAGTAAATCCTTCTTGCTTAATCAGCATTGGTGGGAATTGGCGACAACCAATGTCCTTGGTGTTTCAAAACACCATCAGGATGTTGTCCAATTCATATTGCGTCAAATGGTGGATATGTGTTCGCCAGCCAACTTTATGTATTTAAACCCTGAAGTGCTTTCGCTAACCGCCAAAACTGGTGGCCGAAATTTGATGCAGGGGTATGAGAACTTTTTAGATCGTCTGAATCGCATTCAAAATAAGTTACCCCCATTAGGTGCTGAGCAATTTGAAGTCGGAAAAGGGGTGGCTATTACCCCTGGAAAAGTGATTTACCGCAATCAGTTGATTGAGCTGATTCAATATGAGCCCACTACGCAGAAGGTCCACCCCGAACCTATTCTGATGGTTCCTGCTTGGATCATGAAATATTACATTCTGGATCTTTCGCCTAGCAACTCCATGGTGAAGTATTTGGTGGATCAGGGCCATACGGTATTTATGATCTCTTGGCTCAATCCCGGAACGGAAGAGCGTGACCTGGGTATGGATGATTATCTGAACATGGGTGTAATGGAGAGTATCAAAGCCATTAATGCCATCGTTCCTGATAAAAAGGTTCACGGTGTAGGTTACTGTCTTGGCGGTACTCTATTGGCTATCGCTGCAGCAGTCATGGGTGGGAATAAGGATGAACGCCTAGCCTCCATCACTTTATTTGCCGCACAAACTGACTTTACGGAGCCTGGAGAGCTATCCGCCTTTATTGACGCCAGTCAAATAGCTTTTCTTGAAGACATCATGTGGGAAAAGGGCTATCTAGATAGCAGGCGTATGAATGGGGCCTTCCAGTTACTTAACTCCAATGACTTGCTGTGGTCTAGAATTTTAAGAAACTATTTCTTGGGTCAAAGCTCACCATTAAATGATTTAGCGGCTTGGAATGCGGATGGAACTCGCTTGCCCTATCGCATGCATTCTGAATATCTGCGTGCTTTGTTCTTAAATAACGATTTAGCTGCTGGTCGTTATCGTGTCAACAAGAAGCCTATAGCTCTTGCCAATATTGATTGCCCGATATTTTGTGTGGCAACAGTACGGGATCACGTGGCACCATGGCCATCTGTTTATAAATTGCATTTATTAACTCACGTAGAACTCACATTTTTACTAAGCTCTGGTGGGCACAATGTAGGTATTGTTAATCCACCAGGCGTTCCTGATAGAAGTTTTCAGGTGCAGTTGCACTGCCCTCAAGAAGACTATATTGATTATGAGCAATGGAAAAAAACAGCTCCTTATCATGAGGGGTCTTGGTGGCCATATTGGCTTAAATGGCTTAATGAGAGATCAGGACAGCTAAGCGAACCCCCATCTCTAGGAACCTCAGATAAAAAGGCTTATCCAGTTCTTGCGAATGCACCAGGCACTTACGTGCTGCAAAGATAGTAGAAATAGAGGGTGATAGAAAAAGCATCGCTATCAGTGTCACCGTCCTATTGCTGTATTTGACTTTTTAGTTTGCAAAATAGGATTTGTAAATGCTAAATTGATAAAAAATACATTTTTTGGGCGCTTGTTATGGGCTGGTTTAATTTCGCCTCACCGTTTACTTCTGTAGAGCCTAGTCTCCTACGGGAAGATCATAGTGAGCTCATTTTGAGGCGGCTGAAATCAAACAATGAGCACGAGATAACTGAGGGTGAGTATTGCGTTTATGTTGCAGCAAAACAAGCTCAGAAGAAAACTCAAGAACAAGCCCAAAAGCAGCCTGTAGTAAAGAACATCATCCGAGATTCAGAATACTGGCTTGATCTCGTGGCAGGCAAAATAGATCCATCTCCTGGTGAGAAAAGCTAACGATCGGAAGAGTTTGGTCCCGCCGACAGGAATCGAACCTGTATCCCACGCTTAGGAGGCATGTGCACTATCCATTGTGCTACGGCAAGGCTTAGATAAAACCTTACGACATTTATTACTGTGTATTGCTTACTGGCAGGTTGGCTTATCGACTTAATAGCTTACTGCCAACCGCATAGCGCCCAAACTTGATTAGTTACCGCAACCGTCAGATCGGGTGCGAGGTAACTCGCAAACACGGCAGCCAACACAATCATCAAGGCAATATACAAAAGCCACTGCATCGCAGAGATTTTCTTTTTTGGCTTGATGAATAGAGGTCGGGTCATGGATGCTTTTTCAATATCGACCTGAATTGTACCGAGTTGAAGGGGCTTGGTTGCGCTTAGCGGTGCTTACGCTTTAGCCATTCGCCTCAAAGCATGTTCTTTTACAGGTAAATTAACCAAGAAGGCCACTGCTCCCAATCCAATTGCGATTTCCCAAACAAGCAGATAAGAGCCTGTGCGATCAAATAGATAGCCGCCTAAATAGGCGCCACAAAAGCTACCCAGTTGATGGGAGAAGAAAATTAATCCTGAAAGCATCGAGAGATATTTGACGCCGAAGATTTGGGCAACGATGCCATTTGTCAGTGGGATAGTGGATAACCACAGGAAGCCCATGACAGCGGCAAATATATAAGTGCTCATTGGGGACAGCGGAATAGTTAAGAAGGCAATGATGGCAATAGATCGCAAAAGATAGATGGCCGACAGTAGATACCGCTTCGGAAATCGTTGCCCAAGAATACCTGCGCTATACGTTCCAAAAATATTAAATAGACCAATTAGAGCGAGAGCGGTTGTCGCTACGGCAGGAGCGCCAACCAACGGATAGATTTTAGAGAGATCTTTTAAGTAAGGCGCTAAATGCACGGCAATAAACACTACCTGAAAACCACAAACAAAATATCCCAAGGTTAGCAAGCGAAAGCTGGGATTATTGATGGCTTCTAAAAGCGCCTCTTTAATGCTTTGATCTCCAGCGTTGTGGACGTATTCAAAATTCTTCTCGCGTAGTAAAAATGCCGTTGGAATCATGAAGCTGGCCATGAGCGCCAATATCAATAAAGCATCTTGCGTACCAAAACTGCTCAATAAGGTTTGTTCTGTGGGGATCATCAGGAACTGTCCAAATGATCCTGCTGCAGCGGTAATGCCCATAGCCCATACACGCTTATCCGCAGATACATTGCGACCCAAGATGCCGTAGACGATGCTATAGGTGGTCGCTGTTTGCGCCAAGCCGATCATGAAGCCCCCAGCAACCGTAAAGTTCAGGGCATCGGTAGAGATGGCCATGCCTACCAATCCTAAGGCGTAGAGCGCACCACCAGCAATCATGATCCTCAGGGCACCGTAACGATCGGCCAGAGCGCCAGTAATTGGCTGAAAAGCTCCCCAGATTAAATTTTGCAGGGCAATCGTTAAAGCAAAGGTTTCTCGTCCCCACCCATTGGCTTGGGTAATAGGCAGATTAAACAAGCCAAAGCCATGACGTATACCCATTGAGAGCGTGACCATCAGCCCACCGAAGATGAGGACTTGATTTAAGGTGAGATGTTTATGGGGCGCGCTCTGGGTTGTGCTCATGAATATTTGATTTAGCTAGGTTCTGATTGCTTATGTAGGCTAAATAATGCCCTGATCTCGCAGTTTATGTATTTGCTCCGAATCAAGCTTTAAGCGATTGTGCAAAATTTCTTCGGTATGTTGCCCAAGGGTGGGTGGCGCTAGGTTTGCCTCAACAGGAGTCTTAGACATCCGTATAGGGTTGGCAACCAATTTCATCTTTCCAGTAGTGGGGTGGGGCATATCAAATTGCAGTTCACGCGCTATGACTTGCTCATTTTCAAAGACTTCTTTGATGTTATTGATTGGCCCACAAGGAACACCAGCTTCTTCTAAAAGGCTAAGCCACTGCGCTTTAGTTTTCTGGCGAGTCATAGCCTCAAGTAATGGAACGAGCTGTTCTCTATTTAAAACCCGTTGAGGATTTTTGGAATAGAGCGGGTCATCGGCAAGTTGCACTTGTCCGCCAGCGCTAACAAATTGCTTAAATTGACTGTCATTACCAACGGCAACAATCACCCAACCATCTGATGTCGGAAAGGTTTGATAGGGAACGATGATGGGGGAGGCATTGCCCCAACGTTGTGGAATCTCATCAGAACACAGGTAATTACTCGATACATTAGCCATGACAGCTACTTGGGTATCTAGGAGTGCCATATCAATATATTGACCTTCACCAGTGCGTTCACGATGTATTAGGGCTGCAAGAATCGCTGTAGTGGCGTACATGCCTGTGAAAAGATCGGCAGTACCTACGCCTGCTTTTTGGGGGCCACCACCAGGTTTATTGTCAGCTTCTCCAGTGACACTCATAAATCCACCCATTCCTTGGACGATGTAATCGTAGCCAGGGCGTTGGGCATAAGGGCCATTTTGGCCAAAGCCGGTAATAGAGCAATAGACTAAATCAGGCTTAATTTGGGTCAAACTAGCGTAATCTAGGCCATATTTGGCCAAATCACCCACTTTATAGTTCTCCACCAAGACGTCAGACTGTAAAACCAGCTCGCGGATGATATCTTGACCCTCTGGTTTACTGATATCAACTGTAATCGAGCGTTTATTGCGATTAATGCAGATGAAATAGGCTGTTTCTGCGGTATTTACCCCTTTTTCATCTTTTACAAAAGGAGGTCCCCAATGGCGCGTCTCATCCCCTAAGCCTGGACGCTCGATTTTGAGGACATCCGCCCCTAAATCGGCAAGATTTTGGGTGCACCAAGGCCCAGCAAGCACTCGGCTAAGGTCCAAAACACGAATATGACTTAAGGCTCCCATCGGTCAATTTTGGCACGAATAGAGGGGTAATTCGGGAAAAGTTGAGGTTTGGGTTCAGACATGACTACAATTTGCGCGCATGGCTACCCGTAAAACCTCTGAATATAGTGAATCGTCCATTCAGGTCCTAAAAGGACTTGAACCAGTCCGTCAACGGCCTGGAATGTACACCCGTACCGATAACCCCTTACACATCATCCAAGAAGTCTTGGATAACGCCTCTGATGAGGCCCTAGGGGGCTTTGGTAAGCAAATTATTGTGACTCTGCATACAGATAGCAGCGTCAGTATCGAAGATGATGGCCGCGGAATTCCCGTGGGAATGCACCCCACCGAGAAGCTGCCTGTCGTAGAAATCGTCTTTACCCAACTTCATGCGGGCGGTAAATTTGAAAAAGGCACTGGTGGTGCTTACGCCTTCTCTGGTGGTTTGCATGGAGTGGGTGTATCCGTTACCAATGCCTTATCTAAGCGTCTTGAAGTTACGGTATGGCGCGAGGGGCAAATCTCTACATTGACCTTTGCTGATGGCAAAGTGATTGAAAAGCTCAAATCTTCACCAGCAGGTAAGGAAGATAAAGCCCACGGTACTCGTGTGCGTGCATGGCCTGATGGTAAGTACTTTGATAGTTCAGTCATTCCGATGCCTGAACTGATTCGTTTGTTGCGCTCTAAGGCAGTTTTGTTACCAGGCGTTAAGGTCACTTTAATTCAAGAAAAGTCTGGTGAAAGCCAAACTTGGCAATATGCCCAGGGATTGCGTGGTTATCTGAATGAAGCAATGACCCAAGCTGGCCATGGCGCTGAAGTCATTCCTCCATTTGAAGCGGAGCAATATGCAACTGGTAATGGTGAAGACGATTCTTTCGCTGAAGGGGAGGGCGCGGCCTGGGTGGTCACTTGGACCGAAGATGGCACACCAGTACGCGAAAGTTATGTCAATTTGATTCCGACACCAGCAGGTGGTACTCATGAGAGTGGCTTGCGTGAAGGTCTTTTTAATGCTGTTAAAGGCTTTATTGAAATGCATGCTTTGCAACCGAAGGGTGTGAAGCTGATGCCTGAGGACGTTTTTGCGCGCGCTTCCTTTATTTTGTCAGCTAAGGTGCTTGATCCACAATTTCAAGGGCAGATTAAAGAACGTCTGAACTCACGTGATGCGGTACGTTTGGTATCGGGTTATGTGAAATCCGCTTTAGAACTTTGGTTAAATGAACACGTTGATTACGGTCGCAAACTTGCTGACTTAGTGATTAAACAGGCTCAAGCCAGAACCCGCGCCGGTCAAAAAGTTGAGAAGAAAAAATCCTCAGGTGTTGCTGTATTACCGGGTAAGTTAACTGATTGCGAAAGCCAAGATATTGGCATGAATGAAATCTACTTAGTAGAAGGTGATTCTGCTGGTGGTTCCGCCAAAATGGGTCGCAATAAAGAGTATCAAGCAATTCTTCCGTTACGCGGAAAGGTCCTCAATACTTGGGAGGCAGAGCGTGATCGCCTTTTTGCGAACAATGAAGTGCACGATATCGCTGTAGCGATTGGTGTAGATCCCCATGGCGCCAATGACACTCCGGATTTGTCCAATCTGCGTTACGGCAAGATTTGTATTTTGTCCGATGCGGACGTTGATGGCGCACATATTCAGGTATTACTTTTAACCTTGTTTTATAAGCATTTCCCTAAATTGATTGATTTGGGTCATATCTATATTTCTCGGCCACCTTTGTTTAGGGTGGATGCGCCTGCGCGTGGCAAAAAGCCGGCGCAAAAAATCTATGCTTTAGATGCAAATGAACTTCAAGCAATTGAGGATAAATTACGTAAAGAAGGTGTAAAAGAGTCTTCATGGCAGATCTCTCGATTCAAAGGTTTGGGTGAGATGAGTGCTGAGCAGTTATGGGATACCACCTTAAATCCCGATACCCGTCGCTTGTTACCAGTGACCTTAGGAGCCTGGACTGAAGATGAAACTATCAAAACAATGGATATGTTGATGGGTAAATCTGAGTCCGGTGCACGCCGTGAATGGTTGGAAGAGCGCGGCAATGAAGTAGAGGCAGATATTTAATGACAAACAAAAAAACTCCTGGTGAAGATGCAGCCTCTGAGCAGGCCGATTTATTTTCCAATCCCATTGAAATGAATATTATTGAAGTTGATCTAGCTCCAGTAATGCCAGAGGCATCCACTGGCGGGCCTAATGACCCACATGATCCAAAGCATGTTGATTTAAACGAAGATGGCAAAGACAGTCTTACGCTTGCGGTCTATGCTGAGCGCGCTTATTTGGATTACGCCATTAGCGTAGTCAAGGGCCGCGCATTGCCCGATGTAGCCGATGGACAAAAGCCAGTGCAACGTCGAATTTTGTTCTCAATGAGCGAGATGGGTCTGCGTGCTGATGCTAAGCCGGTGAAGAGTGCTCGTGTCGTTGGTGATGTATTGGGCAAGTTTCACCCTCACGGCGACCAATCTGCTTACGATGCTTTAGTACGTTTAGCGCAAAGCTTCTCCTTGCGTTACCCCTTGATTGATGGTCAGGGAAATTTTGGCTCACGTGATGGTGATGGTGCAGCGGCAATGCGTTACACCGAAGCGCGGCTGACCAAAATTGCTGGCTTATTGTTAAGTGAGATTGACGAGGGTACGGTTGATTTTGCGCCGAACTATGACGGCTCATTTCAGGAGCCAAAATTATTGCCAGCACGTTTGCCGTTTGTTCTATTAAATGGCGCATCTGGAATTGCTGTTGGTATGGCAACCGAGATTCCTTCGCATAATTTACGTGAAGTTGCGACCGCAGCGATTGCTTTGATGAAATCGCCAAAGATGAGCACTCCGGAATTGTTGGAAATCATGCCTGGTCCAGATTACCCAGGCGGCGGACAAATTATTTCTTCCCCTTCTGAGATTGCTCAAATCTATGAAGCAGGGCGCGGTAGCTTAAAGGTACGTGCACGTTGGTCTGTTGAAGAGTTAGCGCGCGGTCAATGGCAGATTGTTGTGAACGAATTGCCACCATCGACTTCATCACAACGTGTTCTTCAAGAGATTGAAGAGATCACTAATCCTAAGGTAAAAGTTGGTAAAAAGACCCTCACGCCAGATCAGAATAATCTGAAGTCCACTATTTTGAATGTCTTGGATGGCGTCCGTGATGAGTCAAGCAAAGACGCAGCAGTACGTTTGGTATTTGAGCCAAAGAGCAAAAATATTGACGTTAATGAGTTCGTACATCTCTTGCTAGCGCACACTTCATTGGAGTGCAATGCACCAATGAACTTGGTGATGATTGGTAACGATGGTCGTCCGCGTCAAAAAGGCTTAAAAGAAATTTTGACCGAATGGATCGCATTCCGCGTCAATACAGTAACAAGACGCACGCAATATCGTTTGGGTAAAGTCAAAGATCGCATGCATATTTTGGAAGGGCGTTTAACGGTTCTTCTGAATATCGATCAAGTCATTAAGATCATCCGTAATAGTGATGAACCTAAGGCTGACTTAATCAAAGAGTTCAAGTTAACCGACCGTCAAGCTGAAGATATCTTGGATATCCGTTTGCGCCAATTGGCCCGTCTTGAGGGTATTAAGATTGAGCAAGAGCTCAAAGAATTGCGTATTGAACGCGATGACTTAGAGGGTTTATTGCAAAACGATACCGTTTTACGTAAACGTATTATTAAAGAAATCGAATCTGATCTTAAAGAATTTGGCGATGATCGTCGTACATTAATCTTAGAAGATAAACGTGCTGTCGCTGAAACCAAAGTAGTTGATGAGCCTGTTACCGTGATTGTTTCCCAAAAAGGTTGGGTACGTGTACGTCAAGGTCATGAGCACGATGCAACACAATTTGGCTTTAAAGCAGGCGATGGCTTGTATGCAACATTCGAATGCCGAACTGTTGACGTCATGCAGGGCTTTGGTAGTGATGGTCGAGTCTATACAGTCCCGGTTAGCGAACTTCCGGGTGCGCGTGGCGATGGATCGCCTCTTACCAGTTTTGTCAATTTAGCCGCTGGTTCGCAGATGGTTGCTTATTACGCTGGTCAACCAGATGACTTGGTGCTGATTTCTACAAGAGCGGGTAATGGTTTCTTGGCCAATGTCGCTGATATGAGCACACGTAATAAGGCAGGAAAATCTTTTGTCGGTATTGATAGTAAATTCCCGGGTGGCGATGCTCCCTTGGGCGCTGCAAAAGTGACGGCCGGCATGAAACAAGTTGCCTGCTTATCTGAAAGCGCTAAATTGCTGGTATTCCCATTAGATGAGCTCAAGCGTTTACCAACTGGCGGTAAGGGTGTGATCTTGATGGGCTTAGATGATAAAGAAAAGCTCGCTTCCGCGATTGTCGTAGGCGCTGATGGCGCTACTTACTTTGGTGCAGGACGCGCTGGCAAGCCAACAGAGTTAACTTTAGATTCGAAGACCTTAAAATCATTTGCAGGTAACCGTGCGCGTAAAGGCCACTTTGTTGAGCCGCGTTTAAAGGATGCTAAGTTGAAAGCGAATTAAACAGAATTAAACAGAATTTCATTAAGCCTTAAAACAAAACCCCGGTTATTTATCTAACCGGGTTTTTGTTTAGTGAGGCCGCTAAATGAATCCGAGGATTTAAATCTCTGCAATCAATTCAATTTCAACGCAAGCGCCCAAAGGGATTTGCGCTACACCAAAAGCGCTACGAGCATGCTTGCCAGCATCGCCAAATACTTCAAAGAGTAATTCGGAGCAGCCATTTATCACTAGGTGTTGCTCGGTGTATTCGAGCGAAGAATTCACTAATCCCATGACCTTAACAATGCGTTTAACTTTATCTAGTGAACCCAAATGGTTTTGTAGGGTGGCGATTAAATCGATTGCGATAGATCTGGCTGCAGCTTTACCAGTTTCTGTATCCATATCTTTACCCAGCTTACCAACCCAAGGCTTGCCGTCCTGCTTAGCAATATGACCTGATAAAAATACTGTGTTTCCAGTTGTGGCAGCCATGACATAGGAGGCTGCGGGTGGACCTGGAGGAGGTAAATCAATACCAAGAGTTTTAAGGCGTTCTGCAATAGTTGTGCTCATCGTGTTTCTCTAAAAATGTAATTAAGGGAATTAAGGGTTTTACTAATAGGAAGGATGCCTTTATCTTACTGGCTTACTTGGAAAGCTGACGCATGGCTTGCTCTAATCCATTTAAGGTGACGGGATACATTCGGTCTTTCATAAGGCCTTGCATGATATCGATTGACTGACGGTATTGCCATACTGCCTCTGGCTCTGGGTTTAGCCAGGCAAAGTGCGGAAAGTGATCTATTAATCGATTAATCCATGTAGCGCCGGATTCTTTATTGCTGTATTCGACGGATCCATTGGGGCTCAATATCTCATAGGGAGACATGGTGGCATCACCAACAAAGATTAATTTGTAATCAGGACCATATTTATTGATGATGTCCTGAGTTTGCGTAACTTGATCCCTACGGCGTCGGTTACTTTGCCATAGGTTTTCATAAACGCAGTTGTGAAAATAGTAATGCTCTAAGTGTTTGAACTCCGCTTTTGCTGCTGAAAATAACTCAGCGATTCTTTGAATATGATCATCCATCGATCCACCTACATCCATCAAGAGTAAAACTTTAACTTGATTATGGCGTTCGGGCCGCATCTGAATATCGAGCATGCCGGCATTAGCTGCAGTGGAGTGAATCGTTTTATCTAAATCTAGTTCAAGGATGGAGCCTTGACGTGCAAAGCGACGTAGGCGACGCAGGGCAACCTTGATATTGCGTGTGCCTAGAGCAAGATTGCTGTCATAGTCTTTAAATTCACGCGCTTCCCAAACTTTGATTGCCGTGCGATTGCCGGCGCTTTCACCGCCAATCCGAATGCCTTCAGGGTGGTAGCCGCTATGACCAAAAGGAGAGGAGCCACCGGCTCCAATCCATTTATTGCCACCACCATGCCATTCTTTTTGCTCTTTTAGAAGCTCTTCAAGACGCTTTTTTAAGGCCTCAGGACCGCCTAATTTTTGGAGCGCAGCTTTTTCTTCAGGTGTCAGTACCCGTTGAAGTTTTTTCTCTAGCCAATCTAAAGGAATATCTGCTTGCAAGGCGATGATTTGCTCAACGCCATTGAAATATGCTCCAAAGACTTGGTCAAAGCGATCAAAGTGTTGTTCATCCTTAACTAAGGTCATGCGTGCCAATTGATAAAACTCATCAATGGAGGGCTCAATCACTCCAACTTTTAAGGCTTCAAGTAGGGTTAAAAATTCTCGAACGGAAACAGGCACCTTGGCCTCTTTTAGATTCAGGAAAAATTGAATGAGCATTCTTAACGATGATTACGATTCATCATGACTAAACGTTCAAATAAATGAATATCTTGTTCATTTTTGAGTAAGGCTCCATGCAATGGCGGGACGACTAATTTTTCATCGGTGCTATAGAGGGCTTCTGCAGGAATGTCTTCAGCTAACAAGAGCTTTAACCAATCGATTAACTCGGATGTGGAGGGTTTCTTTTTAAGGCCGGGTAGGGAGCGCAGCTGATAAAAGGACTTAAGGGCTGCATCAAGTAAATCTTGCTTAATGTGGGGATGATGAACATCCACAATACTTTGCATGGTTGCCGCATCTGGAAAAGAGATGTAATGAAAGAAGCAGCGCCTTAAAAAGGCATCAGGTAACTCTTTTTCATTATTTGAGGTGATGATAACTAGCGGGCGATGCTTCGCTTTAATCAGTTGTCTGGTTTCATAAACATAGAACTCCATGCGATCAATCTCACGCAAAAGATCGTTCGGAAATTCAATGTCTGCTTTGTCAATTTCATCAATCAATAAAACAGTAGGCTCATCTGCTTCAAACGCTTGCCATAAAACCCCTTTGACAATGTAATTACCAATGTCCTTAACTTTCTCATCACCAAGCTGAGAGTCGCGTAGGCGGCTAACAGCATCATATTCATAAAGACCTTGCTGGGCTTTAGTGGTGGATTTGATATGCCATTGCAATAAAGGCATATTTAAAGAAGCGGCAACCTCCTCTGCCAACATGGTTTTACCCGTTCCAGGCTCACCCTTAATGAGGAGAGGGCGCTGTAGCTGAATGGCTGCATTTACCGCCAATTTCAGGTCATCAGTTGCTACATAGCTTTGGGTACTCTCAAAACGGGATTTAGTCTTTGTCATAGATTTGGCTTAAAAACGATTTATTGAGGCTTAAGTATAGGTAATAGAGGGCAAAGTTTGAGTGTTTGTACTAACTAGTGGTTTTGGAGGATGTGGGAATGCAAACCCTCCGCTATACTCTTCCCAACTTGATCTAAATCAAACTTTTTATCGATGATTTCTATGAAAAAACTCTACGTTCTTGCCCAATTAGCGCTAATTACCAGCCTAACTTCTGTTGCCTTTTCATCCCAAGCTGCCGAGGTGACAGGTTCTGTTGAAGCGGGTAACGGTAAGGTTTGGCTTTGTACTGGTTGCCATTCCATCCCTGATTACCGTGCGGATTACCCTTTTATTTATAAAGTGCCAATGCTAGGCGGGCAAAATGCCGGCTACATTGCTACAGCCTTATCTGAATACAAGAAGGGCGAAAGGAAGCATCCAACGATGCGTTCTATTGCTGGTAGCCTATCCGATCAAGATATGGCCGATCTCGGCGCTTACTATGCTGCGCAGACTGCCAGCTCACCTAACAACCCATTGAAGTGATATTTAGAGGCACATTTATGAAAGTCGCGCTAATTACAGCCGTATTGTTGTCTAGCATTGGTATAGCTAACGCTGCCAATATTGCAAATGGTCAAGCCTTGGTGGAGAAGGGTAATTGCGCTTCTTGTCACGGAGCTGGCTTAAACGCCCCAATTTTGCCAACTTACCCCAAGTTGGCTGGTCAGTATTCTGATTATTTATATTACGCTTTAAAAGCCTATCAAGTTGGCAATGGCAATGCGCAATATGGCCGCAATAATGCAGTGATGTCCTCCCAAGTTGCCGCGTTTAGCGATGCAGACTTGCATGACATTGCAGCTTATGTAAATTCCTTGCCAGGAAACTTCGTCATCAAAAAGTAAGTTGTTACGATTTTGACTTTTGAGTTTCTTAATAAAAGGCTTAGATTAATCATCTAAGCCTTTGTTTTATCTAGATTAACTGTAATAAAGGTTTTAATTTAGCCTTAATTTCGTTTAGATCGGATGGATTTATTTTGCATTTGAATTTTGCTTTGCGTACCTGCCAGTCAAGAGATTTAATCTGATCTGCCAATACCGCATTGGGAACATCACCTACTAGGGTTATGACCTCAAAGGGGTAACCTTTTATTTGGGTTGTCATTGGACAGCAGAGCATCAGACTGGATTTACCGTTGTAAACCTGAGGACTCAGCACAACGGCTGGTCGATGGCCAGCTTGTTCATGTCCTACTTGGGGATTAAATTCCAGCCAAATAATATCTCCAGTATCGGGAATATAAGCCTTGGTCATTACATCAACTCTTTGCCAACAACTTGACCAAAATCGCTTTCGGCATGGCAATTTTCAGGGTTAATGCCATTGACCAGATCTTCTAAAAAATACTCTTTTGGCTTGATGGGCTCTATAACTAATTTCCCTTTTAAAACTTGAATAGTGACTTCTTGATCAACACTCATCTGGGCTAATTGCATCAAGCTAGCACTTAATCGCAAGGCAGGGCTATTGCCCCATTTTTTAATGGTTGATTTGTTTGTTGGCTGCATAAAACTCTCCAAATATGTATCTACAATTGTATATACATATTGCTTGATGTCAATTCAGACTTTGTAGTCCTAAATCATTAAAAGAAAAGGGTAATTTCGGAAAATTACTATAGTTAATAAATTAAGACTATTATTTTGTTGCCTCTAAACCATTGGCAAGATGATTGCGCATGGCTAATTCTGCAGCTATTGAGTCACGCTTGAGGATGGCCTGAAGGATTTGGCGGTGTTCAAGCAAAGACTGATGGAGTCGTCCGCCATTAGCTAATGAGTTCCGTCTTTGTAACTTCAGAACTTTCCTTAAGTCAACAATGACACCATTCATCCACTTATTACCCGCAATTTCTAGAATCAGCTCATGAAATCGGCTATTCACTTCAAAAAACTGTTCAATATCACGATCTGCAGCTGTCTTTTCAAGTCTTTGATGAATGTTATCGAGCAGGGTAAGCTGGTTTTCGCTAGCTTTTAAAGCGGTTTCTTTGGCTGCTTGACCTTCTAGAAGGGAGAGAATCGTGAAGATTTGCTCTAGGTCACGGCGATCGACTTCGGTAACGTAGGCGCCGCGACGCATTTTCATAGTCACTAAGCCTTCAGAGGCCAACACTTTGATAGCTTCTCTCATTGGCGTGCGACTAATGCCAAATTGCAACGCCAGAGCTTGCTCATCTAACCAGCTACCAGGAGCCAATTCATGGGCAAAAATTTGCTCTCTGAGGCGCTCAGCTACTTCTTCATATAGAGGTCTATTATTCAGTTTTGTATTCATAATTATGTATACAGTATGTAGACAAATAAAAAATTGTCAAGCACAATAGACCTGAATATTTTGTAAACATGCAATAAAGCCAACTAGGAGTGCTTTATGAGTACAAGTGAAAAAAAGTCTGCATCTAATTCATGGCCAAACGTGCCGGAATCGAATTTGGATGCCTGGAAAAAATCAGCACAAAAATCCGCTCCTAATGGAGATGTCGATAAGTTAGGTTGGAATACACCAGACGGCATTCATCTAAAGGCCTTATACACATCTGAAGATACGGATGGCTTGCAATATACAAATTCATTGCCAGGTTTCGAGCCATTTGTACGTGGCCCTCAAGCAACGATGTATTCAGTGCGTCCTTGGACTATTCGCCAATATGCAGGCTTTTCTACTGCAGAAGAATCTAATGCGTTTTATCGCAAAGCTTTAGATGCTGGTGGTCAAGGTGTTTCGGTAGCATTCGATTTGGCTACACACCGTGGATATGATTCAGATCATCCACGCGTTACTGGTGACGTTGGTAAAGCGGGCGTAGCGATTGACTCTGTTGAAGACATGAAAATTTTGTTCGATAGCATTCCCTTGGACAAGGTTTCTGTATCGATGACGATGAACGGTGCAGTGTTACCAGTATTGGCCGGATACATTGTTGCTGGTGAAGAACAGGGCGTAAAGCAAGAGCTTTTATCCGGAACGATTCAGAATGACATTCTGAAAGAGTTCATGGTGCGCAATACTTATATCTATCCACCAGAGCCTTCAATGCGCATTATTGGCGACATTATTGAGTACACCGCTAAATACATGCCGAAGTTCAATTCGATTTCAATTTCGGGTTATCACATTCAAGAAGCAGGTGCTAATCAAGTTTTGGAATTGGCATTCACTTTGGCTGATGGTAAAGAGTATGTGCAAACCGCCTTGAAAAAAGGTTTGGATGTTGATGGCTTCGCTGGTCGTCTCTCATTCTTCTTTGCGATTGGAATGAACTTCTATTTAGAAGTTGCGAAGTTGCGTGCTGCACGGCTGTTGTGGTGGCGCATTATGAAGTCTTTTGAGCCTAAGAATCCCAAATCACTGATGTTGCGCACCCACTGCCAAACATCAGGTTGGTCATTAACTGAGCAAGACCCATATAACAACGTGGTTAGAACCACTATTGAAGCTATGGCAGCAGTATTTGGTGGTACACAATCCTTGCATACCAACTCATTAGATGAAGCCATTGCATTACCTTCAGAGTTCTCTAGTCGCATCGCACGTAATACCCAGTTGATTCTCCAAGAGGAGACTCATATTCCTAGTGTGATCGATCCATGGGCTGGTTCTTACATGATGGAAAGCCTCACTCAAGAGATGGCTGATAAAGCTTGGGAAATCATCCAAGAAGTTGATGGCATGGGCGGCATGACTAAAGCAGTTGAAAGTGGTTGGGCAAAGTTGAAGATTGAAGCCGCCGCCGCTGAAAAACAGGCGAAGATTGATTCCGGTTCCGACGTCATTGTTGGTGTAAATAAATACAAGCTTGGTAAGGAAGATCTCGTTGATGTATTGATGATCGATAACGACAAGGTTCGTGAAAGCCAGGTTGCTCGCTTAAACGACATCAAAGCTAAGCGCGATACCAAAAAAGTTGAAGCTGCTTTAGAGGCGCTTACCAAAGCCGCGGAAGAAAATAACGGTAACTTATTGGAGTTGGCGGTAAATGCAATGCGTTTACGTGCAACGGTCGGTGAAGTTTCTGATGCATTGGAAAAAGTTTACGGGCGCCATCGCGCCGATACTCAAAAGGTGACCGGTGTGTATGCAGCTGCCTATGACTCAGCCGAAGGTTGGGAAAAACTCAAAGAAGAAATCGCTGACTTTGCCAAAGAGTTTGGACGTCGTCCGCGTGTAATGGTTGCGAAGTTAGGTCAAGACGGACATGATCGTGGAGCTAAAGTAGTAGCTACAGCTTATGCTGACTTAGGATTTGACGTAGATATCGGACCTTTGTTCCAAACCCCTGAAGAGTGTGCTCGTCAGGCTATTGAGAATGACGTTCACGCTCTAGGTATCTCGACATTGGCTGCTGGCCATAAGACTTTAGTACCAGCAATCATTGCAGAGCTTAAGAAGCAAGGTTCCGATGACATCATCGTGTTTGTTGGCGGCGTTATTCCGCGTCAAGATTACGAATTCCTCTATGAGGCTGGTGTTAAAGGTATTTACGGTCCAGGCACTCCAATCCCAGCTTCGGCAAAGGATGTGCTTGAACAAATTCGTAAATCCGTAAAACCTACCTAAGTACGGATCAATAAGCATGCTTAATGCTGCTGATCAAGATTTGGTGACTGAACTCACCGGCGCACACACGCTTAAACAGCGACGTGCGTTGGCTAAGATCATCACCTTACTGGAATCAACACGTTTAGATCATCGCAAGCGCGCTGATGAAGTGCTCAATACCTTATTACCTAAAACAGGAAAATCCTTTCGTCTAGGAATCTCTGGTGTTCCCGGTGTTGGCAAGTCCACTTTAATTGAATCCTTGGGGCTCTATTTGATAGAGAAGGGTCATCGCGTCGCTGTTTTAGCAATCGACCCTTCTTCGACCATATCTGGTGGATCTATCTTAGGTGACAAAACTCGCATGGAGCGGTTATCGGTACATGACTGCGCATTTATTCGACCTAGTCCATCCTCTGGAACACTGGGCGGTGTTGCCGAAAAAACGCGCGAGGCTTTATTGGTGGCTGAAGCTGCGGGTCACGATATTGTCATTGTGGAAACGGTGGGTGTCGGTCAAAGTGAAATTGCAGTAGCTGGTATGACCGATATGTTCTTGCTATTGCAACTGCCTAATGCTGGAGATGATCTTCAAGCCATTAAAAAAGGCGTAATGGAGATAGCGGATCTCATCGTTATTAATAAAGTGGATATTGATCCCAATGCCGCAATGCGTGCTCAGCTATTTATCACTAGCTCCTTACGTTTATTAGGCTTTCAAGGTAATCCAGACCATGCATCTCACATGCAAGAATTTTGGCATCCTCAAGTGATGAGTCTTAGTGCACTACAAGGCACAGGCATCCCAGAGTTATGGGAAAAAATACTCGAATTTCAGCGGCTGCAAAAAGCCAATGGGAAATTAGACTCACGTCGTAAACAACAGTCTGGCGCATGGATGTGGGATCGTATCGATGCGGGCTTAAAAAATGCATTTCGTAACAATGTAGCAGTACAAAAACTTTTACCAAGCTTAAGTGCAGAAGTAAATCAAGGAACCATGGCCGCTTCTGTCGCTGCGAGACGTTTACTCGAAGCGATGGGGCATGAATTTTTCTAAGGAGTCGGTATGAAGGAAATCATTCAACAGCTTGAAGCAAAGCGCGAGCTTGCCCGATTAGGTGGTGGGCAAAAGCGTATCCAAGCACAACATTCAAAAGGCAAGCTTACAGCTCGCGAACGTATTGAGCTCTTGCTCGATGCCGGAACCTTTGAAGAGTGGGATATGTTTGTTGAGCACCGTTGCCACGATTTTGGCATGGCCGAACAAACAGTTCCGGGTGATGGCGTAGTTACTGGCTACGGCATGATTAATGGCCGCTTGGTATTTGTATTTTCACAGGACTTTACGGTGCTTGGTGGGTCACTTTCTGAAGCGCATGCTGAAAAAATTTGCAAAATCATGGATCAGGCGATGAAAGTCGGCGCTCCAGTGATTGGGTTGAATGACTCAGGTGGTGCGCGTATTCAAGAAGGTGTCGCATCTTTAGGGGGTTATGCTGAGATTTTCCAGCGTAATGTCACTGCATCCGGCGTGATTCCTCAAATCTCCTTGATCATGGGGCCATCAGCTGGCGGTGCCGTGTACTCACCAGCCTTAACTGACTTCATCTTTATGGTGAAAGACAGTTCTTACATGTTTGTTACTGGTCCTGAAGTTGTTAAAACGGTTACCCATGAGGATGTCACTGCTGAAGAACTCGGTGGCGCTGTAACCCACTCAACCATTTCTGGTGTTTGTGATTTGGCATTTGAGAATGATGTTGAAGCTATTTCAATGTTGCGTCGTTTCTTTAACTACTTGCCTCTTTCAAACCGTGAAAAACCACCTTTGATTAAAGGCGCGAATCGTAACGAAGAGCCAGATTTTTCATTGGATACACTGGTTCCGTCCAATCCTAATCAACCTTACGATATGAAAGAGTTGATTGCGAAGATTGTGGATGATGGTGAGTTCTTTGAATTACAACCTGATTACGCCAAGAACATTTTGATTGGCTTTGCCCGCATGGAAGGCCGCTCTATCGGTATCGTTGCTAATCAACCGCTGGTATTGGCTGGTTGCTTGGATATCAAGGCGTCTATTAAAGCAGCGCGTTTTGTGCGCTTCTGTGATGCCTTTAATATTCCTGTGGTGACTTTAGTGGACGTTCCAGGATTTATGCCTGGTACATCACAAGAATACGGCGGCATCATTAAACACGGTGCGAAGTTGTTATATGCCTATGCAGATTGCACAGTACCTAAGGTGACTTTGATTACTCGTAAAGCTTATGGTGGTGCATATGATGTGATGGCATCTAAGCATTTACGTGGTGACGTGAACTTTGCTTGGCCTTCAGCTGAAATCGCGGTGATGGGTCCAAAAGGCGCGGTAGAAATTATTTTCCGAGAAGAGAAATCTGATCCTGAAAAGATCACAGCTCGTGAAGCAGAATACAAATCTAAATTTGCTAACCCGTTTGTAGCTGGACGTCGTGGCTATATTGATGATGTAATTCTTCCCCATGAAACTCGCAAACGTATTGCTCGCTCTTTAGCTATGTTGAAAGATAAAGATTTGAAGAATCCTGCGCGTAAGCACGGCAATATTCCTCTGTAAAGGCGCTGAGAAATGACTACGAAAATGTTTAAGAAAATTTTGATTGCAAACCGCGGTGAGATTGCTTGCCGTGTGATTAAAACTGCCAAAAAAATGGGCATCAAGACGGTAGCCGTTTATTCGGAAGCGGATAAAGAAGCGCGTCATGTGCAGTTGGCCGATGAAGCGGTATGCATCGGACCTGCACCTTCACGTGAATCCTATTTGGTAATGGATCGCATCATTCAAGCTTGTAAGGATACTGGCGCTGAAGCGGTTCACCCTGGCTACGGTTTCTTGTCAGAGAATGAACAATTTGCCAAGCGTTGCGAAGAAGAGGGCATAGTCTTTATTGGTCCAAAACACCAATCTATCGCCGCTATGGGCGACAAGATTGCTTCCAAGAAACTTGCTCTTGAAGCAAAGGTCAATACGATTCCAGGATTTAATGAAGCGATCGCGACAACTGAAGAGGCTGTAAAGATTGCTGCAAATATTGGCTATCCAGTAATGATCAAGGCATCAGCCGGAGGCGGCGGTAAGGGCCTGCGTGTAGCATTTAATGATAAAGAAGCTGCCGAAGGCTTTGCTGCTTGTAAAACTGAAGCGATGAATAGCTTTGGCGATGACCGTATCTTTATCGAGAAATTTGTTGAAGGCCCGCGCCATATTGAGATTCAAGTATTGGGTGATTCTCATGGCAATGTTGTGTATTTGGGTGAGCGTGATTGCTCCATTCAACGTCGTCACCAAAAAGTGATTGAAGAAGCGCCATCACCATTTATTGATCCTGCGACTCGTAAGGCAATGGGTGAGCAAGCAGTTGCTTTGGCCAAAGCAGTGAACTATCAATCAGCAGGTACGGTTGAGTTCGTGGTTGGCAAAGATAAATCCTTCTACTTCTTGGAAATGAACACCCGTTTGCAAGTTGAGCATCCAGTTACAGAAGGTATTACTGGTCTTGACTTGGTTGAGCAAATGATTCGTGTTGCTGCCGGTGAAAAACTGGCATTCAAGCAAGAGGATATCAAGCTTGATGGTTGGTCAATGGAGTGCCGTATTAACGCGGACGATCCGTTCCGCAATTTCTTACCTTCAACAGGTCGCTTGGTTAAATATCGCCCACCAGAAGAGATTGATGGAGTTCGTGTAGATACCGGTGTCTATGAAGGTGGCGAGATTCCTATGTATTACGACTCCATGATTGCCAAATTGATTGTGCACGGCAAGGATCGTACTGAGGCCATTGAAAAAATGCGCGCGGCGTTAAATGATTTCGTGATTCGCGGTATTCATTCAAATGTACCTTTCCAGGCAGCTTTGTTGCAACATCCCCGTTTTGTATCGGGAGACTTTACAACTGGCTTTATTGCCGAAGAATATCCAGATGGCTTTAAGAAAGATTCTGTTCAACCTGCAGATCCTAAACGCTTAGCTGCATTAGCTGCATTTATGCGCTATCGTTACCTTGAGCACATCAAGATGATCGAAGGTCAGTTAGCCGGTCATGAAATGATTGTTGCTAAGAAGTTTGTGGTTGTTACTGGCAAACGTGTTGGCTCTAAAGATGATCAAATTGAAGTTGCCGTTCGTGTTGAGCATAAAGACAATGTTTACTCGGTGTATATCGATGAACCAGAGGGCGTAAGTCGTTATGACATCGTGAGTAGCTGGCGTCCAGGTGAAATTTGCATGCGTGCAACGATCAACGGTACCAACAAAATTACCGCCCAAGTAGAACGCCGTGGCAATAAATATCACCTCGTACTCGATGGCGCGCAATTTGAATGCTTGGTCTTAAGCCCGCTCGGTGCTGAAATGCAACGTCATATGCCTGTGAAGGTTCCGCCAGATACCTCTAAATTGGTGATGTCTCCAATGCCCGGTCTTTTAACGCAAATTTCTGTCAAAGTTGGCGAGGCAGTTACTGCCGGGCAAAAATTAGCAGCTATTGAGGCTATGAAAATGGAAAATACCTTAACTGCAGCGCAAGATGGTGTAGTTGCAGAGATTTGCGCAAAACAGGGCGATAGCTTGGCAGTGGATCAACTGATCATTCGTTTCGAATAAGGTAAGTCATGACTAAACCATTCAAAATATTGGGTATTCAACAAATCGCAATCGGTGGTGAAGATAAAAATCGCCTTCGTAAGCTATGGGTTGATTTATTGGGTTTTGAGTACAAAAGCACTTTTGTTTCTGAACGTGAAAACGTAGATGAAGACATCTGTGCAATTGGCTCGGGTGCGCATGAGATTGAGGTTGATCTTATGCAGCCTTTTGACATTGAAAAAAAACCTGCCGTTCATCAAACACCTTTAAACCATATTGGTTTGTGGGTGGATGATTTGCCAAAAGCAGTTGAATGGTTGTCAGTAAATGGCTTGAGATTTGCACCTGGTGGCATCCGCAAGGGTGCTGCTGGTTATGACATTACTTTTGTTCACCCTAAAGGGAACGATGAGTTTCCAATTAGTGGTGAGGGCGTTTTAATTGAATTAGTTCAGGCTCCTCCTGAGGTTATCAAGGGATTGAGCTCCTAATTAAATTTGAATTTATTTCGAATTCATTTTTAACTAATGGAAAGTTTCCTTTGACGAATATATTAGCCATCGACACCTCGTCAGCTTGGTGTTCGGTGGCTTTATCTTTAGGCGAAAAGCCTCCCTTATTTCGTCATGAAAAAGTGTCGACTGGGAGCAGTCAACTTCTGCTTCCTTGGATTGAAGATTTGCTTGCTGAGGCAGGATTAACACTTTCATCACTAGATGCTATTGCTGTGGACGTTGGTCCTGGCGCGTTTACTGGTGTTCGCCTAGGTGTCGCTGCAGTACAAGGTTTAGCGATTTCCGTAAATCTTCCAGTTTTATCGGTATGCAGCCTTGACGCTATTGCGGCGCAATTAAGTATTTCCCCGGGATTCATCAAATCTCATCCAGATCAATTTGTAATAGCGGCAGATGCGCGAATGGGTGAAGTCTATTGGGCTCGTTATCAATCTGTTGCCGATGCTTTACCACTCAGGGTGGGAGATTTAATGCTTACAGGTCCAGAGGATGTAGACCTGGTGGGGGCTCAATTTTTGGCAGGAAGTGCAATTCAAGAGTTTGGTGATCGACTCTTTCATTCGCTTTCTGAGCCTTTGCCTACCCACTTCCTTGATTTAGAAATCGGAGTCAGTGCTTTGGGTGTCTTGATGCAAGGTATTGAAATGTTTAAGAATGGCCAGCAGCAGGATGTGCGCCAACTAGAGCCCGTTTATGTTCGCAATAAGGTTGCCCTTACAACTGCAGAGCGTATGCTTCGCAGTCATATTTAATGATGCCTAAAGAACTCAAGCCTATTACCAATCGTGTGGAAGCTGAGGGTGTCACCAACCTTTCTTTTTTGCCGATGTCAGTGGCAGATTTAGATGAGGTCTTGGCGATTGAGTCGAGTTCCCATATTCATCCGTGGACTCGTGGTAATTTTTCTGATTCTTTATCGGCTGGACACTGGGCTTATTGCATTCGTCCAGAGTTAGACAAGGCAGTTAAAGGTTCTTATTTGGATCCACAGGTTTTATGGGCTTATTGCATCCTTTTTCCTGCTGTTGATGAGCTTCATCTTTTGAATATTACGGTTTCACCAAATTTACGTCAGCTTGGCATTGGTTCGCGCATGATGAGTGCTATTGAGGGTGTAGCTGCTCAGCAAAATATGCCCAGAATTATTTTAGAAGTCAGGCCATCAAATTTGAGTGCAGTAAAGCTCTATGAAAAGATAGGCTATGAGTCTATTGGCCTGCGAAAAAACTATTACCCCGTTAATCCGCAAACCGGATCACGAGAAGATGCGATCGTCATGGCTAAATCGATTAAGCTAGAGCCATGAATAATGATGCTCGCTCAGCCTTTTTAAAGGAAATGGGGATTACCGAATGGTCTTCACGCGAAGATAATGAGGTTTTGACCCGGGCTCAAGAAGAGGCGCCCGTAGTTACTGCGGTTACTAGAGCTATCACAGCAACTATAGCAACTGCAACGATAGCCTCACAACAAGCTCCAGTTTCACAGGTGCATGAATCTACCCCCATTGAGGATAAAGTCCCTACTGGAATGTGGTGGTTTTTTGGTAATGCTCCACAAGGTGATGGACAGATTCTTTTTCAAAATGTTATTCGGGCGCTAGGTTTATCTGCTGATGAATGGTCTTGGAAGAGTCCTGCGGATGATTTAAAGGGCGCAAGCGAGGCTTTAAGCGGATTGCCGGTACTTGCCTTCGTATTTGGCGGGCAAAACGCTCAAAAACTCACTGGTGAGCGCGATCCACTTCCGCAACTTCGGGAAACTGTACTGGGTTTTGCTGAAGAGGGTTTGGAAGAAATTCCAGTAGTAGCCACTTTTGATCTCAACCACTTAATTTCAAGACCGCAAGACAAGACCTTGCTTTGGCGAGATTTAATCTTGGCGCGTTCGGTACTGCAAAACATTTAATAACTTAGTACTTATTGCTGAGTTCTTGCCTAGTTTTTGCTTGGATCTTCTGTTGATCCTCATCATCGCTTTTCTAGTGCTTATGTTCGCCGATAAGGTGCATTGAGTCATACTCAGCTTGGTTGGCGGCATGACGTTTGATCACTAGCCACATGATGATGCTGACGGTTACACCGAAGCCAACAATCACATACTGAATGGGCGCATCTATCCAGATTAATCCTGAGTAAATCAACAGCATCACCAGAACAGAAATATTCTCATTAAAGTTTTGTACGGCAATGGAGTGACCAGCAGACATCAAGACGTGGCCGCGATGCTGCAATAGGGCATTCATAGGAACAACAAAGTACCCAGCTAACCAGCCAACCAAGATCAATAAGAAATACGCTGGAATGAGGTTCAAAGTGACTTCGAATTTACCGAAAGTCATTAGGGCGGTATTGGGCAAAAGATCTGAATTGTAAAAAGCCATGACGCAGACTACTAAGCCCATAGCAATGCCATAAGGTAAAACTTTTAGGGAGTTGCGCAAAGGAATGCGCCAAGCTGCCCATACGGCGCCAAAAGCAACACCTACAGCAGAGATCGCTTGGAGGATCGCTCCTTGGGAGAGGCTCATATGCAAGGCCACCTGCGCCCATTTAATAACAATGAACTGCAGCGTAGCTCCGGCACCCCAAAATAGGGTTGTTACCGCCAGGGAGATTTGGCCTAGGCGATCAGCCCAAAGGGTTTTAAAGCATCCAGCAAAATCTTTAATCAGGGAAATGGGGTTCTTTTTCTGGGAAACGTAGCGCGCCCCAGTATCTGGAATGCGCAGGTTAATCAGAGCGGCAACTACATAAATCATCATGATGATCAAAATTGCTGATTCAGCAGGGGTATCAATACCCGTAGTAATCATGGGCATATCCACACTCAAGAGGCTGGTTGAGACGGAGTTACTAATCAGCACACCACCAAGAACGGTTCCCAAAATAATTGAGCTAACCGTAAGGCCTTCAATCCAGCCGTTAGCTGCAACGAGTTTTTCTGGGGGGAGGAGCTCAGTCAAAATTCCGTACTTTGCTGGGGAATATGCTGCAGCGCCAAGACCCACGATTGCATAGGCCAAAAGTGGGTGACTACCAAGCAACATTGTGATGCAACCAAAGAGCTTAATCGTATTGGTAATGAACATGACGTTGCCCTTGGGGCGGGAGTCTGCAAAGGCGCCAACGAAAGCCGCCAGCAAAACATAAGACAGAACGAAGAATAATTTGAGTAAAGGAGTCATCCAGGCCGGAGCGTGAAGCTGGGCCAAGAGGGCAATAGCTGCAATTAGCAGTGCGTTATCAGCAAGCGACGAAAAAAATTGCGCCGCCATAATGATGTAAAAACTGCGGTTCATTCGTACAATCTAGTCATTGCTGCAATTAAAACATGAAAGAGGGGGTGAAGATGGTTGGTTTAGCTAATCGTTTGATTAATCGACCAATTTTGGCAACAATTCACACTGAGGCCTTAGGTCATAATTTAAACCGAGTTCGTGAGTTGGCCCCTGAATCAAAAACATGGTCTGTGATCAAAGCTAAAGCTTATGGCCATACTCTCGAAGCAGCGCTCCAAGGTCTGGGCTCTAGCGATGGCTTTGCACTATTGGATTTGGAAGATGCTCAGTGGCTCAGAGATAACGGCTGGAAAGGGCGCATTTTGCTTTTAGAGGGCCTCTTTCACCAAGATGAGCTGGCAATAGCTCAATCCTTATCTTGTGACTTGGCGGTTCATTGTGAAAGTCAGGTTCAGTGGCTCGAGTCTTTCAAGGGCGGCTTAACCAAGCCCTTAAATATCTTCCTGAAGATGAATTCCGGTATGAATCGCCTGGGATTTACCCCTGCTGAATACAGAACTGCTTTTCATAGACTGCATGCTGCTGGCTATCACATGCACCATATGACCCATTTTGCCAATGCCGACCAAGTTGACGGCTTGCCGTCAGTTGGAGGTCAGGTTGATTGCTTTAACGAGACCATAGAGGGTTTGCAGCCTGTCCCTAGTTCATTGGGAAATTCAGCAGCGATTCTTTGGCACCGCAATGCTTTGGGTGACTGGGTGCGCCCGGGAATCATGCTTTATGGAATTTCTCCTACGGGAGTTTATGCAGATATTGTGCGCTCCGATTTGCAGGCGGTGATGCAACTACGCAGTGAAATCATTGACATTCAAAATCTTAAAAAGGGTGACCACGTGGGTTATGGTGGTCGCTTTCAGGCTCCTGAAGATATGCGCGTGGGTGTAGTTGCCTGCGGGTATGCCGATGGCTACCCTCGCCAAGCTCAAGATGGCACACCCTTATGGGTTGAGGGTGGCGGCCCAGATGGAGAATCGATCGTTTGCCCACTGGCTGGTCAGGTCTCAATGGATATGCTCACAATTGACCTTCGCGAGGCACCTAATGCCAAAATTGGCAGCATTGTAGAGCTGTGGGGTAGCGAAGTTCCTGTAGATGACGTTGCTCAGATGAGCGGCACAATTGGCTATGAATTAGTATGCGCCTTAGCCCCAAGAGTGCCAGTCAAAATCCTCTAACTGATCAAGCGACTAGCTAAACTAACTGCTCTTAAAAAAACCCCAAGTTATCGATGAAAAAACTTGGGGTTTTATTTTTAGCTACAGCAATAATTGCTGCGCTTACTCTGGTTACTTATTCCAGATCTGCCACCATTTACGCTCTTTAATCACGCGTTGACCGGTAAGCATCATTTGGCTATCAGGGAAGTTTAATTGCAAGACGCGCAATGCATCGTTGCTTAGGTCGGTCATACCTAGCTTGTCATAGGACTTCACTAGCAAATAGAGCGCTTCTTCAACGGCAGGAGCGCGGTCGTAATCACGAATCACGAGCTGAGCACGGTTTGCTGAAGCAAGATAGGCCCCGCGCTGATAATAAAAACGAGCAACGTTTACATCAGCCTCGGCTAATGAATTTACGATGTAGCGCATACGATCTAACGAGTCAGGAGCGTATTTGCTGTCGGGGAATCGATCAACCACCACTTTGAAAGATTCAAAAGCTTCCTTCGCTGCTTTAGGATCGCGCTCACTTAAGTCTTGACCTGTAAATTTGCCCAACCATCCTAAGTCATCATTAAAGGTAATCATGCCTTTAAGGTAGTAGGCGTAATCAAGGCTTGGACTACCTTGGTGCAATTTAATAAAGCGATCAACCGCTACCAAAGCTTGTGCTGTTTCTTGAGCTTTCCAGTAGCAATAAGCTGAATTGATCTGGGCTTGCTGAGAGTACGGTCCGAATGGGAAGCGTGCTTCGAGTTTTTCAAAATACTTGCCGCATTTTGCAAAATCAGCATCATTGAGCTTATCGGTAGCTTCTGAGTACAGCTTGGCCTCCGACCAAATGTCGGTATCGTCTTTTGTACCCTCGCTACCTGCGCAGCCAGCTAACAGCAGGATGCAGGCATATAAAAGTAGGCAAAGCACCAGACTAATCAATCGGGAAGATTGATGTCTTTTTAATGAAGATGACTCAACATTGGCAGCAAGCCTTAAACTGGCGTCTGAAATAACGTCCGACATAACTAAAAGGCCCTTTAAGCTTGGATTTACCACAAACCCCTGATTCGAATCCTGTTGATTATATCGATGAAGAGGATTTCATTGCCCTAGAGATTCCCCACGAGGTGAATGGGGAACGTCTTGATAAGATTTTGGCGGGCTATCTGCCTGATTATTCACGTAATCGCCTCAAGTCCTGGGTTGAGGCTGGGGCGGTCACGGTAGATGGAAAAGTCACCAAAGTTCGGCACTTATTGCGCGGCGGGGAAAGTATTAAGGTCTACCCCCAAGAAATGCCTGAGCAATTTGCTTTTAATCCTGAAGATATCCCCTTGGATGTGGTTTATGAGGATGATTCGATTATTGTGATCAATAAACCCCCGGGTTTAGTGGTGCACCCAGCGGCGGGTAACTGGACGGGAACTTTATTAAACGGACTCCTTTTTCGTTTTCCAGAACTCAAACAGTTGCCCAGAGCTGGCATCGTTCACCGGCTAGATAAAGATACCTCTGGCTTGATGGTCGTTGCAAGAACCGCCCATGCGCAGACAGCATTAGTCCGTCAACTTCAAGAAAGAACCGTTGGCAGGCGATATTTAGCCTGGGTTTGGGGTGATGCCCCAAGTCAGGGTAGGGTTTTAGCCACCGTAGGCCGAGACCAGCGTGATCGCCTCAAGATGGCTGCGGGTTCTGCTCAAGGCAAGCCTGCTGCAACAGTATTTCGCCGTTTGGCAAAGGGTCAGTTTGAAACAGCTTCGCTAGCTTTGCTTGAGTGCCGTCTGGAAACAGGTCGCACCCATCAAATCCGCGTTCATTTGGAGTCACTAGGTTTCCCACTCTTAGGGGATCCGGTTTATCGTAAGAAGACCCCTGGCGCAGCTAAGTTATTGCCTTTTGGGCGTCAAGCTCTGCATGCCTATGCCTTGAGCTTGGAGCATCCAGTGACCCATGAAACCATGACTTGGTTTAGGTTGCCACCTGAAGATATAGATAGCCTTTTGCCATTCATTGGAATGAGCCAAGAAGACTTACCTAAAGAGGAAGCTTTAATGGCTTCGATCAAAAACGACCATCGAGAATGAACGCTTTTAAGCCCGATTGGTCCTTGCCGTCCAATATCGGCGCTTTAGTGACAACCTGTGAAGGTGGGGTCAGCATTGCTCCATATACCTCTCTTAACCTTGGTGACCATGTAGGCGATGCCGTTGAGAGTGTCCAGGCAAATCGCTCTATCTTGCGTCAATCATTACCAGCAAATCCTATTTGGTTAAAGCAGGTACATGGCACCGCTGTAAGCACCCCTTTAAGTCGTCAGACATTTACAGGAGACGTCATTGAGGCAGATGCCGCAGTCACCAATATTGCGGGTGAAGTGTTGTCCATCATGACTGCTGATTGTTTGCCGGTACTGTTTGTCAGTAAAGATGGCAATGTTATTGGAGCAGCACATGCTGGATGGCGTGGTGCCTGTAATGGGGTTCTTGAAAATACTGTTTCTCAAATGCTAGCGCTTGAGCCAAACTTGCTCGCGTCTAATTTGTTGGTATGGCTGGGGCCTGCTATTGGGCCTCAATCCTTTGAGGTTGGTGCAGAGGTATTAGAGGCTTTCATCCAGTCCGGTCAAGAGATATTGCCTGGCACTTTTACGCCTATTGCTGATAAGCCTAGTAAATATTTGGCCAATCTTTATCTTTTAGCTAAAAGTCGCCTAAAAGCTTTAGGTATTCATCATATTGATGGTGGTAATTTTTGTACCTATCAAGATTCTAGATTTTTCTCCTATCGTCGCGATGGAGTTACAGGTCGATTTGCTTCATTAATCTGGATCAATCCTCAGACCTGAATAAAGCCAAATTAAGTATTTAGTATTAGAGCTCATTAACCGACTTTAGCAAAAGACCTTTACGGGTTATTACTAGATTCATACATGGGCTAGGGTTAGTGCGTATAACTCTGCAGCCTATATAGAGCGAGAATGTCTCTACACAATTAAAGAGATCACTATGTTCGCAGGCATGAATACTGGCGTCGCACCTTCTTTAGCGCCACACCATATGGCAATGATTCCCTCGGAGCGTTTGGCGGAAATTCAGAAGGCCTACTTCGCTGAGTTGGCTCATTTAGCCACCAATCCAGAATCTATTGAAGTGAAAGACCGTCGGTTCTCCGGCAAGGCATGGAGTTCATCTTGGAGCAAGATGGTTGCTGCAACATATTTACTCAATTCAAAACATCTGCTTGAGCTTGCCAAAGCAGTAGATGCAGATGACAAAGCCAAGCAAAAAATACTCTTTACGACGGAGCAGATGATCGATGCGTTTTCGCCATCGAATTTTATTGCGACCAATCCCGAAGTTTTAGAAAATATTATTAGCACCCAAGGTCAATCTATTCAGAATGGTATTGTCAATTTATTGGGCGACCTTAAAAAGGGCAGAGTCTCTTTAACGGACGAGAGTGCTTTTGAGGTTGGTAAAAATATTGCCACCACTGAAGGTCAAGTAGTTTTTCGTAATGACTTGTTTGAATTGATTCAGTACAAACCACTCACCGATACGGTGTATGAGCGCCCTTATTTAATGGTGCCACCGTGCATCAATAAATATTACATTTTAGATTTGCAGCCTGATAACTCGGTTGTTAAATACATGGTTGAGCAGGGCCATACGGTTTTCTTGGTGTCCTGGAAAAATCCAGATGCAGGTATGTCAAAAGTCACTTGGGATGACTATGTCGGTGAGGGCGTCATTAAGGCCATCGAAGTAACAAAAGATATTGGTGGAGCAGATCAAATTAATATCTTGGGATTTTGTGTAGGGGGCACCTTAACATCGACTGCTCTTGCTGTTTTAGCTGCGCGTAAACAGAATCCAGCAGCAAGCTTGACCCTTCTGACAACATTATTGGACTTTACCGACAGCGGCATCTTAGATGTCTTTATTGATGAGGGTATGGTTAAGCTTCGTGAGACCACAATTGGTGGTGAGGCTGGAAAGTTTGGTTTGATGTCTGGCGTAGAGCTAGGTAATACTTTTTCTTTCTTGCGACCAAACGATCTAGTCTGGAATTATGTTGTCGAGAATTACCTTAAAGGAAATTCTCCGCCACCATTTGATTTGCTTTATTGGAATGGTGATGCAACCAATCTTCCTGGGCCAATGTACAGCTGGTACTTACGCCACACCTATTTACAAAATGAATTGGTTAAGCCTGGAAAGTTGACGGTTTGTGGTCAGAAGGTGGATCTGAGCAAGATTAGCTGCCCAGCCTATTTGTATGCTTCACATGAAGATCACATTGTTCCTTGGAGATCAGCGTACCAATCTACCCATATTCTTAAGGGTAAGAATAGATTTGTTTTAGGTGCTTCTGGTCATATTGCTGGGGTAATCAATCCCCCCGCAAAAAACAAGCGTTACTACTACGAGAACAACAAGATTGCCAAGACAGCAGATGAGTGGCTGGAAGGCGCAAAAGAAATTAAAGGTAGTTGGTGGCCCAACTACGCTAAATGGTTAGAACAATTTTCTGGCAAGAAAGTGTCTGCCAGCAAAACGTTTGGTAATACACGCTACAAAAAACTAGAAGCTGCGCCTGGTAAGTACGTGAAAGAAAAAGTAACTGCAGCTATTTAACTAAAGTATTTTTACAAGGGGAATTCATGTCGCAAAAAATCGCTTATGTAACAGGTGGTATGGGTGGTATTGGTACCAGTATTTGTCAACGTCTCGCAAAAGCCGGCTTTAAGGTTATCGCTGGTTGTGGCCCAAACTCTCCACGTAAGGATCGCTGGCTTGCAGAGCAAAAAGAGCTTGGCTATGACTTTATCGCTTCTGAAGGTAACGTTTCTGATTGGGATAGCACTGTTGCTGCCTTCGAAAAAGTTAAAGCTGAAGTAGGTCGTGTAGATGTTTTGGTGAATAACGCCGGAATTACCCGTGATGGCGTTTTCCGCAAGATGACTCCGGACCAATGGAAGGCCGTCATTGATACCAACTTGAACTCCTTGTTCAATGTGACCAAGCAAGTGGTTGACGGTATGGCTGATAACGGTTGGGGTCGCATTATCAATATCTCCTCTGTAAATGGTCAAAAAGGCCAATTTGGTCAATCTAACTATTCCACAGCTAAGGCGGGTCTGCACGGATTTACAATGGCCTTGTCACAAGAGTTGGCCAGCAAGGGCGTTACTGTCAATACGGTTTCTCCTGGCTACATTGGTACAGATATGGTTAGAGCGATTCGTGAAGACGTCTTGGAAAAGATTGTTTCTGGTATTCCAGTCAAGCGCCTGGGTACTCCTGACGAAATTGCCTCCATTTGCTGCTGGATTGCCTCTGATGATGGCGGTTACGCTACTGGAGCGGACTTCTCCCTGAATGGTGGTATCCATACGGGTTAAGCCTTACAAAATTGAAGTTTTTGCAGTGCGCGCATCGGCATATTTACCTTTAGGTCAAACTAGGGATAAACTATGCCGATGTTGCGTTGCAGTATGAAGAATTAGGAAAAATATATGGTTACCCGTGCAAAACGAGTCGGTGAAGAGCGGCTTATTAAGAAGTATCCCAATCGTCGCCTCTACGATACCCAGACAAGTACTTATGTGACCCTGTCAGATATCAAGAATTTGGTAATGGCTGGCGAAGCATTCAAGGTGGTCGATGCTAAGACTGAAGACGATCTCACAAGAAGCATTCTTTTGCAGATTATTTTGGAGGAAGAAGCGGGTGGTTCACCGGTTTTCTCATCGCAAATGCTTTCGCAAATTATTCGTTTTTACGGAAACTCGATGCAGGGCTTGATGGGTAATTATTTAGAAAAGACCATGCAGTCTTTTGTAGATATTCACAATAAGCTTGGTGATCAATCTAAGGGGATGGGTTCCGGAAGTAGTCCTGAAGCTTGGGCCCAAATGCTTAATTTGCAAAATCCGTTGATGCAAGGTCTCATGGGCAGCTACATGGATTCGAGCAAAGATCTGTTTGTCAAAATGCAAGAGCAGATGCAAGGCTCACAAAATTTATTTGGGAACTTCCCGTTCTCCCCGGCAACCGCTAAATCCGATAAAGAATAGTCGTGGCTGGAAAAGTTGGTTTTGTTTCTCTGGGATGCCCTAAGGCATTGGTTGATTCTGAATTAATCCTGACGCAGCTTAGTGCTGAGGGTTATGAAACAGCAAAGGATTACACCGGCGCTGATTTGGTTGTCGTTAATACCTGTGGGTTTATTGATTCAGCCGTAGAAGAGAGTCTTGCAGCCATTGGTGAGGCACTTGCTGAAAATGGTAGGGTGATTGTTACTGGCTGCCTTGGCGCCAGAAAAAATGCTGATGGCACTGATCTTATTCAAAGCATTCACCCCAAAGTTTTAGCCGTTACTGGGCCTCATGCAACTGAAGAGGTCATGCAGGCCATTCATTTGCATTTACCTAAGCCACACGACCCCTTTACAGACTTGCTGCCTCCAATCGGTGTCAAACTGACTCCTAAGCATTACGCTTATTTAAAGATTTCGGAAGGATGCAACCATCGCTGTACGTTTTGCATCATTCCAAGCTTACGCGGCGATCTGGTATCTCGACCTATTGGCGAAGTTCTGCTAGAGGCAAAGCGTCTATTTGAGTCAGGCGTTAAGGAATTGCTGGTGGTCTCACAAGACACGAGTGCCTATGGTGTGGATATTCAATATCGCACTGGGTTTTGGGATGGCAAGCCTGTCAAAACCCGAATGTTTGATTTAGTCAATGCGCTCAATCAAATAGCCCGAGAACATCAAGCATGGGTACGACTGCATTATGTTTATCCTTACCCCCATGTCGATGACATCCTACCTTTAATGGCGGAGTTCTCTGAATATGGCTATGGCGTACTTCCCTATTTAGACATCCCGCTACAACATGCGCACCCAGCTGTTTTAAAGAGAATGAAGCGTCCTGCTAGCGGTGAGAAGAATTTAGAGCGTATTCAGGCATGGCGTCTTGCTTGCCCGGATTTAGTATTGCGTAGCACCTTTATTGCTGGGTTCCCCGGGGAAACCGAGGAAGAATTCCAGTATCTGCTGGACTTCTTGGATGAAGCGCAAATCGATCGTGCTGGTTGCTTTGCCTATTCACCAGTTGAGGGCGCAACTGCCAATGATCTGGATAACCCAGTTCCAGATGCGGTAAGGGAAGAGCGCCGCGCTCACTTTATGGCTAAAGCAGAAGAAATTTCCATCAAACGACTTGCTAAAAAAATAGGCAAACGCGTTCAAGTCTTGATTGATCGTGTTGATGAGTCAGGCGGTATTGGTCGCACAGTGGGCGATGCCCCTGAAATTGATGGTTTGGTCAGGGTTTTGCCAGCTGCTAAACCTTCAAAACGCTACCGTGCTGGAGAAATTATCCGCGCTACCGTGATTAGCGCCCAAGGGCATGACCTAATAGCGGAAACTTGACTATTAGAATAAAAATGCAGGTTGAATTACTAATTTAGCCCAAAAATGGGCCCAGCTAAGGGGATTGATATGAGTCGTGATGTCGTTGTCTTGAGTGCAGTTCGTTCCGCAATCGGTACCTTTAATGGTTCTTTAAGTAGCTTCGAGCCGTCAGAACTCGGTGGCATTGTGATGAAAGAGGCGGTAGCCCGCTCCGGAGTTGATCCAGCTTTAATTAATTACGTTACCGTTGGTAATACCATTCCTACAGATAGTCGTTACGCATATGTTGCTCGTGTAGCATCAATTCAAGCGGGCTTGCCAATGGAATCTGTGGCCATGGCGTTAAATCGTTTGTGCAGCTCAGGCTTGCAAGCGATTGTGACTACTGCCCAACAAATCATGCTCGGTGATTGCGATTACGGTATTGGTGGTGGTGTCGAAGTCATGTCACGTGGCATGTATGGTTCACCTGCAATGCGCAGCGGTGCACGCATGGGTGACACTAAAATGTTAGATCTCATGGTTGCTGTGTTGACCGACCCATTTGGTGTTGGACATATGGGCGTAACTGCAGAAAACTTAGTGACTAAATGGAATTTAACTCGCGAAGAGCAAGATGCTCTCGCTGTAGAATCCCATCGCCGTGCTGCAGTTGCTATTGCTGAAGGCCGTTTTAAATCCCAAATCGTTCCTATCACCATCAAGTCCCGTAAAGGTGATGTGGTATTTGATACTGACGAACATTGCAAGCCAGACACCACAATGGAAACATTGGGCAAGATGAAAGCTGTGTTCAAAAAAGAGGGTGGTAGTGTTACTGCTGGTAATGCTTCTGGTATTAATGATGGCGCTGCATTCTTTGTTTTGGCTGATGCTGAAACAGCGAAAAAAGCAGGTCATAAGCCTATCGCTCGTTTGGTGTCTTACGCTGTTGCTGGTGTTCCAAATGACATCATGGGCGAAGGTCCGATTCCAGCTACTAAATTGGCTCTCGAGCGCGCAGGTCTTAAATTAGAGCAAATGGATGTGATCGAGTCTAATGAAGCGTTCGCCGCTCAAGCTTTGGCGGTGACTAAGGCTTTGGGCCTAGATCCAGCCAAGACCAACGTTAATGGTGGTGCGATTGCTTTGGGTCACCCAATTGGTTGTTCAGGTGCAGCGATTGCTACTAAAGCTGTTCATGAGCTCCAACGTGTACAAGGTAAATATGCTTTGGTAACCATGTGTATCGGTGGCGGTCAAGGTATCGCTACGATTTTCGAACGCCTGTAATGTACTTCACTGCGATTGCTTGAAATTAGTTTTTAAGCAATGAGCAGTAAAGCAGCATCCAAGCCGACTCGGTCAAAAGCCGCGTCGGCTTTTTCTTTGACTACAGGCTTTGCTTTATAGGCAATGCTAAGCCCTGAACCATGCATCATCAAAAGATCATTGGATCCATCGCCCATGGTGATGGAGTTGCTTTTAGAGCAACTGAGTAAACGACACGCTTCTTCCAGGTGAGCAGATTTAGCAGCACCATCAACAATTTCACCTATGACATTGCCGGTTAATTTGCCGTCAATGATTTCTAATGTATTGGCTTGAGTCTGAGCAAAGCCAAGTTGTTCGCGAAGTTTTTCAGTAAAGAAGGTAAATCCACCAGAAACCAAAAGAGTATGAAGGCCACGTTGATTGGCTGCAGCAAGAAGCTCGGTTGCGCCAGGATTAGGTCGTAATCTTTCTAGGTAGATTGATTCGAGAACGTCAGCAGAAACACCGGCAAGAAGCTTGACGCGACGACGTAAGCTTTCTTTAAAGTCTTTAATCTCACCACGCATAGTTGCTTCGGTAATTTCGGATACGGCTGCTTTTTTGCCTGTGAAATCGGCGATCTCATCAATGCACTCGATATTGATCAGCGTGGAATCCATATCCATTGCTAGCACTTTTAAATCCTGAGGTTTGAAGTGGGGCGCTAAAAATGCCAAGTCCGCATTGTGGTTTGCTGCAATTTCACGCAGAGCATCACGAGCTGCTGGCAGTAATGTTTTTGGCGTGGACCAACGTTGCGAGAAATAGGGCGAAGACTGACTTGATGTGGGGGGGTTGCCTACACGACTCAATTCTAGCCCCAGAACTTCAATGTGTTCCATCAGGGCGGCTCCAAGCTTACTGGAAATAGGCTCAGGAGATAGGGCAACAAGAGTTTGGTGTAAGGACATAGTCAAATCTGCAGAAAGAAATGGTGGGCTTAGTTGGTAAAGACTTTAAACACCAGTAAGAATGGCTGAATCGTTTAAGCGTCTAAGTAAACGGCGTATCTGGTCAAGGCGTTGTTCAAGCTTATCAAATTCACCAAGCTTTTGCGGGAGAACTTTGAGTTTATCTTGGCCATTGAGTTGAATATGCTTTGATGATTGAATTAGTTGAATAATCTTCAAAGGATCAATTGGTGGATTGGGGATAAATTGAATCTGAATAGAAACGGGGGTAGCATCAATCTTTTTAATGCCAAAGTCTGCCATTTCCAGGCGGAGTCGATGGGTTTCATAAAAAGATTTGGCTTGATCTGGAAGATCTCCAAAGCGATCTACCAATTCTTCGCGTAAGGCCATTAACTCAGAAAAGTCATTCGTGCCAGCAAAGCGTTTGTACATTGATAGACGTTCATGAACATCAGGACAGTAGTCGTTCGGCAACAATGCTGGTATGCCCAAGTTCACATCGGTTGTTGCTTGTAATGGTGAGAGTAAGTCTGGCTCTTTGCCGCTGCGCAAGGATTTAACCGCGCGGTTTAGCATTTCTGTATAGAGTTGGTAGCCTATCTCATGGATTTCGCCGGATTGTTTGTCACCAAGCACTTCACCGGCACCACGAATTTCTAAATCGTGCATGGCTAGGTAAAAGCCTGAGCCTAATTCTTCCATGGCTTGAATAGCATTGAGACGTAACTGCGCTTGCTTACTTAAAGCTTCAGGATCGGGTACCAATAGATAGGCATATGCCTGATGATGCGAGCGGCCTACACGACCACGTAATTGATGTAATTGCGCTAGACCAAATTTATCTGCACGATGCATGATGATTGTGTTGGCGGTTGGTACGTCAATCCCAGTTTCAATAATGGTGGTGCACAGCAAAATATTCGTGCGCTGCGTAACAAATTCACGCATGACGGATTCCAGTTCACGTTCATGCATTTGGCCATGCGCTACGCTAATACTGGCTTCCGGAATAAGCTCTTGCAAAGCACGTTTGCGGTTTTCAATTGTCTCTACTTCATTGTGCAGGAAGTACACCTGTCCACCACGTTTGATTTCACGAAGCACTGCTTCCCGAATGACGCCATCCCCTTCACGGCGTACAAAGGTTTTAATCGCTAAACGTTTTTGCGGCGCTGTAGCGATTACTGAAAACTCTCTTAAGCCTTCCATCGCCATTCCCAATGTCCGTGGAATAGGGGTTGCTGTCAGAGTCAAAATATCGACTTCAGCACGCAATGCCTTAAGAGCATCTTTTTGACGTACACCAAAACGATGTTCTTCATCCACGATGACCAAGCCTAAATTGGCGAATTTGGTTTCTTTGGAAAGGAGTTTATGAGTACCAATAATGATATCTGCTTCGCCTTTGGCAATGGCATCTAAGGCTGCATTGATTTCTTTAGTGGTTTTAAAGCGAGATAACTCAACAATGCGAACTGGCCAGTCTGCAAAGCGATCTTTCCAAGTGGCAACGTGTTGTTCTGCTAAAAGCGTGGTTGGTGCCAATATAGCGACTTGTTTGCCACCCATTACAGCAACAAAACTGGCGCGTAAAGCTACTTCTGTTTTACCAAAGCCGACATCACCACAAACCAAGCGATCCATTGGTGTGCCACTAGTCATGTCACCAATAACAGCAGCAATCGCATTGGCTTGATCGGGTGTTTCTTCAAATCCAAAGCTTTCTGCAAATGCAGCATAGTCATGAGCCGAGAATTCAAAGGCATGGCCTTTGCGAATCGCACGAGCCGCATAGAGTCCCAATAATTCTGCTGCAGTGTCCCGAATCTGCTGGGCTGCTTTACGTTTGGCTTTATCCCACTGACCAGATCCTAGGTGATGCAGTGGTGCTGAGTCTGGATCAGATCCTGCATAACGGGAAACCATTTGAAGTTGCTGAACTGGAACATATAGGATTCCCTCTTTCGCATAAATCAAATGCAAAAATTCTTCAAAGATAGGGTCTTCTTTAGGGGGCGCTAAGTTCAATAAAACTAAACCTTGATAGCGACCAATACCATGTTCTGCATGTACCACCGGATCGCCGATTTTGAGTTCGGATAGATCCTTAAAGAGCATATCTGGATCGCCGCTCTCAGTTGCTTTGCTTTTACGGCGTTGGCGAGCTGTAGAGGTAAACAGTTCGGCTTCTGTGATGATGAGTAAATTCTCAGATGCCCAAGCGAAGCCGTTAAAGAGTGGGGCGGTAACCAAGCCAAAGAGAGAGTCACTTTTTACAAACTCGGCAATACTCTCAAAGCCTTCGGGTTGCAATGGATAGAGAGGTTTGCCAGCCACCCCTGCAACAGAATTACTCTCTTCGAAAAGTTGGCGGATAGACTCTTTACGTCCAGCACTATCGCTACAAATTAATACCCGAATCTTTTCTCTTGAAACCACATTACGTAAGCGGTTTATTGGGTCGGTATCTCGACGATGTACAGAAATATCGGGGAGCGGTAAGAATTGTGCTGAGTTAGTTTGCGCAGCGGTTTGCTCCAAGACCAAACGCGCATGTGGTTTGGCGCTAGTAAAGAACCCATCAACATCTAGAAATAACTCTTGAGGAGGAAGAATAGGGCGGTCTAGGTCGTGCTTTAAAAATTCATAGCGCGCTAAAGTATCTTTCCAAAAATTGCGGATTGCTTCATCAACATCGCCAATACTGACCAACCAGACGGGCTCTCCCGAGCGCGGAAAGTAATCAAATAGATTGGAGGATTCTTCAAAGAACAGTGGCAGATAAGATTCAATACCCGCACTTGGAATACCCAAGTTGGCATCTTTATAAATTGAGCAACGAGTTGGGTCGCCTTCAAACACCTCACGCCACCGATTTCTGAATGCCGTACGCGATGCATCGTCAAAAGGAAACTCGTGACCAGGTAATAGCCGAATCTCTTTTACCGGATAGAGACTGCGTTGTGTATCTGGATCAAATGAACGAATTTGTTCAATCTCATCGCCGAATAAATCGAGTCGATACGGGAGGGCCGATCCCATTGGGAATAGGTCGATCAGACCGCCGCGAATGCTGTATTCACCCGGGCGCATGACAGCGCTAACAGGGTCATATCCCGCCTGTTGTAGCTGAAGTCTTAGTGCGACATCGTTTAAGCGATCACCTTGCCTAAAAAAGAAAGTGTGACCGGATAGAAAATTTGGTGGGCCCAGTCTTTGCAGTGCTGTAGTCACCGGAACCAAAACAACATCACAACTACCGTTTAAGAGCTCATAAAGAGTCGCTAGACGCTCTGAGACTAAGTCTTGGTGTGGTGAAAAGTGGTCATAAGGAAGAATTTCCCAATCAGGCAATAAAAGCGTCTTGAGCTGAGGGGCAAATGCTGGAATTTCTTCAAGAAGACGCTGAGCATCTTGCGCATGGGCGCAAAAAACCACCATTACTGAGAAATTCGCCCGATAACGTAGGGCAGATTGGGCAATTAACGCTGCATCAGCTGAGCCAACGAGTCCTGAAAAGGTAAAGCGCTGCCCAGCCCGTGGCGCGGGAATAGGGGGTGCTAGTTTTAATGCATCTGACATCTGGGCTCATTATAGAATCAGGCATGGACATCGCAAACCAAACATTTCCACATTGCCACGCTTTGTTGCCAACAGCTGGTACAGGCTCTCGGCTTGGCGGGGAGCTTCCCAAGCAATTTCAAGAGCTTGCGGGTAAGCCAATGCTTGCATATGCCTTGGATGCATTTGCTCGCACTCCAGAGATTGAGACGGTTTGGGTTGCTGTGAGCCATAGTTTTATCCATAACCCTCTGTTAACTGATCTTTCAAAAAGTTCAAAGCCAATCCAATTTTTGCCTAGTGGCGGACCAACGCGTCAAGAAACTGTGCGTAACACTTTGGTGGCGATGTTAAATGCCGGAATTCCTGAAACGGATTGGGTTTTGGTTCATGACGCTGCCAGACCTGGAATTACCCCAGCATTAATTCAAAAGCTCATTGAAGCCGTTCGTCAGTCTGATTCTGGCGGACTTTTGGCGATACCAGTTGCAGACACACTTAAACATTCTGATTTCAATTCTGCTATTGCCGGTAATCCAACGCGTGTGGATAAAACGATTTCAAGAGATCACCTCTGGCAGGCGCAAACCCCCCAAATGTTTGGTTTAAAGAAGTTGCACGATGCATTGGAGACAGCCATTTTGGCTGAAGCTGATGTTACCGATGAGGCAAGCGCCATGGAGCTAGAGGGGGTCAAACCTTTATTGGTTGAGGGGTCGATTCGCAATCTGAAAGTCACACATCCCGCTGACTGGGAGCTCATGAAGACCTTACTTCAGGCCGACTCTAAATAAAACTTAAAGCCTAAAAAATTTATATGACTCAAATTTCTGCGCACATCCCTCAATTTCGTATTGGCCAGGGCTACGATGTTCATGCCTTAGTCGCTGATCGAAAATTGATCTTAGGCGGGGTGCATGTTCCTTTTGAAAAGGGTTTACTAGGCCACTCCGATGCAGATGTTTTGCTACACGCCATAACGGATGCTTTATTAGGCGCTGCTGGTCTAAATGATATTGGCCAGCTTTTCCCGGATGATGATCCGCAGTACAAGGATATGGATAGTCGGATTCTGTTGCGTGCCGCATTGCAAAAAGTGCAGGCTGCTGGCTTTCATATTGGAAACGTGGATGCCACGATCATTTGCCAAAAACCCAAGTTGGCGACTTTTTTGCCAGAGATGATCCACAATATTGCGGCTGATTTAGGCGTTACCCCTAGCCACATCAATCTTAAAGCTAAAACCAATGAGTCACTTGGTCATTTAGGGCGAGGTGAGGGCATAGCAGTACATTCTGTCGCTTTGCTCTACAAGGCTTAATAAGATTAATAAAACTTATTAAGCATAACTACGGTTTACGTTTCCACCCCGTACTTTTTCTTTAGGTAATTTCATGACTTTTGCACCTCATGCTTTGGATCAAGCTGCAATTGATCTCTTATTTAGTGAGGCCCGCACATACAATGCTTGGCTGGATAAGCCCGTGAGCAACGCTCAGCTTGAACAAATCTATGATTTGATCAAATTTGCTCCAACGTCAGTCAATTGCAATCCGGCTCGCTTCTTATTTGTCAAAAGCCCAGAGGCAAAAGAGCGTTTATTACCCTGCCTAAATCCTGGAAATATTGAAAAGACCAAAACTGCCCCCGTTACAGCCATTATTGGGATGGATTTGGACTTTTACGAGACTTTGCCGACATTATTTCCTCATGTCGATGCAAAAAGCTGGTTTGTGGGTAAAGATGGCTTTATAGAAAGTACGGCTTTTCGAAATTCCAGCCTCCAAGGCGCCTATCTAATTATGGCAGTACGTGCCTTAGGCCTGGATTGCGGAGCTTTAAGTGGTTTTGATGCCGACAAGCTAAATGCCCAATTTTTCCCTGATGGGAGGGTAAAAGTGAACTTTTTACTCAATATTGGCTATGGCAATTCAGAGGGTTTAATGCCTAGACAACCCCGTCCTACATTCGCTCAGTCTTGCAAGATCCTGTAAAAACGCTGGGCATTGTAGAATTACGGTCTTTAGAGTGAAGTTTGAGCTCGGTAGCGTTTGCAGAAAATTGCGCGAGGATGGCGAAATTGGTAGACGCACCAGGTTTAGGTCCTGACGCCAGAAATGGTGTGGGGGTTCGAGTCCCCCTCCTCGCACCAAAGGTTGCTACTTGGTTCGGACTTCACATTTTCTGTTTTTCAATTTAGAGACGAGAATAGCTGTGCAGATAGAAAATTTAGGTCAGTTAGACCGCAAAGTATCCTTAGAATTTGCTCGCGCCGATTTGGCTAAAGCACGTGAAGCCCGTTTGGCTAAAGTTGGTAAGACCATGAAAATGGCCGGCTTCCGCCCAGGTAAGGTTCCTAAGAGTCTCGTTGAAAAACAATACGGTATGCAAGTAGATTTTGAACTTGCATTCGACAAAGCTTCTGAGCTCTTTTACGAATTAGCTCAAAAAGAGAAAATTGCTTTAGCTGGTCAGCCACGCTTAGAGCCAAAGAGCGAAATCGAAGCAGAGAATTTAGTTTTCGATGCATTCTTTGAAGTATTGCCAGAAGTCAAAATTGGCGATTTCAGTAAAGCTGAAGTAACTCAATACACAACCGATATTTCTGAAGCTGAAATTGATCGCGCTCTAGATGTGTTGCGTAAACAGCAAGTTCATTACCATGCACGTGGCGTAGCGGGTGATCATGGTGATGGTGGCGCAGATACAGCAGCGCAAAACGGCGACAAAGTGACGATCGATTTTGTAGGCAAAATTGATGGCGTTGAGTTTGCTGGCGGTAAAGCTGAAAACTTTGAATACGTATTAGGCGAAGGCCGCATGCTTCCAGAGTTTGAAGCCGCTACATTGGGTTTAAAAGTTGGTGAGAGCAAAACTTTCCCATTGAACTTCCCAGCCGATTACCACGGTAAAGATGTTGCTGGCAAAACTGCTGACTTCACAGTCACTGTGAAAGAAGTGAATTGGCCACACCTCCCAGCAATTGATGATGCGTTTGCATTGTCATTGGGCGTAACTGAAGGTGGCGTTGAAAAGATGCGTGCTGAAGTTAAAGAAAATTTAGATCGTGAAGTAAAGCGTCGTATTACTTCTTTATTGAAAAATGAAGTAATGGAAAAGCTCAATACTTTATGTGAGCTTGATGTTCCTAAGTCTTTGGTAGCTTCAGAACAAGAACGTCTGGTTGAAACAGCACGTCAAGACTTGATGCAACGTGGCATTCCAAATGCTAAAGATGCTCCGATTCCTGCTGAAATGTTTGCAGAGCAAGCAGTCAAGCGTGTACGCCTTGGTTTGATCTTGGGTGATCTCGTTAAGCAACAAAATTTGGCAGCTACTGCAGATCAAATTAAAGCTGAAATCGATGAGCAAGCAGCTACTTACGAAGATCCAAAAGAAGTAGTGCGTTGGTTCTACAGTAATCCTAGTCGTCTTAAAGATATCGAAAACTTAGTTTTGGAAGATAACGTGATTAAACACTTTGTTTCTCAAGCTAAGGTTACTGGTAAAGCGGTGACTTTTGAAGAACTCAGCAAATTAAACTGATCTCCAAAGTCATTACTCAATATATTAAAAAGGTCTAATCACATGTACCAGAATCATTTCCAGTCTGAGAATTTAGAGCCCAAAGGTTTGGGTTTAGTTCCTATGGTTATTGAAACCTCTGGAAGAGGTGAGCGGGCCTACGACATTTACTCTCGCTTACTCAGGGAGCGCGTTGTTTTTCTGGTTGGCGAAGTAAATGATCAAACTGCAAACTTGGTGATCGCTCAGTTGTTGTTTTTGGAGAGCGAAAACCCAGACAAAGAAATTTCTTTGTACATTAACTCTCCTGGCGGCTCCGTATCTGCTGGTTTAGCGATCTACGACACGATGCAATTCATCAAGCCACATGTCAGTACATTGTGCATGGGTATGGCTGCCAGTATGGGTGCATTCTTATTGTGTGCCGGCGAAAAAGGCAAGCGTTATGCATTGCCAAATTCACGCGTGATGATTCATCAGCCACTAGGTGGCGCACGTGGTCAAGCTTCGGATATTGAAATTCAAGCCCGAGAAATTTTGTACTTGCGTGAGCGTCTTAACAAGATTTTGGCAGATCGTACTGGCCAATCTATTGAGACCATTGCAAAAGATACAGATCGCGATAACTTTATGTCCGCAGAGCAAGCTCGTGAATATGGCTTGATCGACAAAGTGATCGATAAGCGTCCTTAAATAAGTAACTGATTAGGTATAAAACTTGAGCGATACAAATAGCACCAACAGCACAGATAAGATTCTGTATTGCTCTTTTTGCGGTAAGAGTCAGCATGAAGTTAAAAAACTGATTGCAGGTCCATCCGTATTTATTTGCGATGAATGTATTGACCTTTGCACTGACATCATTACAGAAGAAATTGCAAAGCTTCCCAAGGAAGAGGGCGATGATTCCTTGCCTACCCCTCATCAAATTCGTGAAAATCTTGATCAATATGTGATCGGTCAGGATCAAGCTAAAAAGACCTTGGCGGTAGCGGTTTATAACCACTACAAGCGTCTTCAATATCTACCTAAAGCAAAAAAAGCCAAATTAGATAAAGACGGCAAGCCAGTTGAGGCAGTCGATAAAAAAGAAACCAAAGTGCCCGCCAAAGCGATGGTTGATGGCGTTGAGTTAGCAAAAAGTAACATTCTTTTAATTGGGCCTACGGGTTCAGGTAAGACGCTGTTGGCGCAAACATTGGCACGCATGCTTGATGTGCCATTTGTGATGGCTGATGCCACAACATTGACCGAAGCTGGCTATGTTGGTGAAGACGTAGAAAATATTATTCAAAAGCTTCTTCAAGCTTGTGACTACAACGTAGAAAAAGCACAGCGCGGTATTGTCTATATCGATGAGATTGATAAGATTTCTCGTAAGTCTGACAACCCATCTATTACACGTGATGTTTCTGGTGAAGGTGTTCAGCAAGCCTTATTAAAGCTGGTTGAAGGCACGATGGCTTCCATACCACCGCAAGGTGGCCGCAAGCATCCCAATCAAGATTTCTTGCAGGTTGATACCACCAATATCCTTTTTGTTTGTGGCGGCGCATTTGATGGCCTTGAAAAAGTGATTCAGCAGCGCACAGCAAAGACTGGCATTGGCTTTAATGCTAGCGTCCCAGGTAAAGATGAGCGTGGCGTGAGCGACCTTTTGATTGAGGTTGAGCCAGAAGATTTAATTAAGTTTGGTTTGATCCCTGAGTTAATTGGTCGTTTGCCTGTTGTAGCGACCTTGACTCAGTTAGATGAGACTGCCTTAATTCAGATCCTGACAGAACCTAAGAATGCCTTGGTAAAGCAATATCAAGCTCTTTTGACTATGGAGGGCGCTGATTTAGAAGTTCGTCCTGAGGCTCTTGCAGCAATTGCTAAAAAAGCTATTGCACGCAAAACTGGCGCACGTGGATTGCGTTCCATTCTTGAGGGGGCACTCATGGACATCATGTACGACCTGCCGTCTCTTAAGAACGTCGAAAAAGTCGTTATTGATGAATCGACCATTCAGGACAGCGGAAAACCACTTTTGGTCTACAAGCAAGATGCTGAATCAACAGATTTAAGCAAAAAAGCTTAGTTTTTTAAGGTTTTTTGCTGATTTTTGCCTGTTTTTCTTGATTTTCAGCAATTTCACCCCTTGTTTTCCCCTGGGTCAAACCCATATAGGTAGTATCCTATTCTTAAATAGTGTCTCTATGTAGTGCTAAGTCACTATGAGAGATTGTTGAGGATTGACTACTTTGGAGGATTTGCCCCATGCCTGGCCACACATTATTACCCTCTGAACCCATTCAACTACCTTTGCTCCCATTACGGGACGTAGTTGTATTTCCTCATATGGTTATTCCACTTTTCGTGGGTAGACCGAAATCGATCAAAGCTCTTGAAGCTGCCATGGAATCTGGCAAGAATGTCCTGTTAGTAGCTCAAAAGACTGCTGCCAAGGACGAGCCTGCCGTTGAAGATCTCTATGAAGTAGGTTGTATTGCCAATGTTCTACAAATGCTTAAATTGCCTGATGGAACCGTTAAGGTTCTCGTAGAAGGTGTACAGCGCGCAGATGTTGCTAAGGTTGAAGATAGTCTGGGCTATTTTTCTTGTGAAGCTACACCTACCTCTAATGTTCCTTTGGATGCGCACGAAACTGAAGCCTTGCGCCGCGCAATCATGGCGCAATTTGATCAGTATGTAAAACTCAATAAGAAGGTGCCTCAAGAGATTTTGTCATCACTAGGCGGTATTGATGATCCAAGTCGCCTGGCTGATACGATTTGCGCACATTTACCGGTCAAGCTCGAGCAAAAGCAACGACTGCTAGAGATGACTGATGTGGTGCAAAGGCTTGAGAGCTTACTTGCTGATCTTGAGAGCGAGATTGATATTCTGCAAGTTGAAAAACGTATCCGTGGACGCGTTAAACGTCAGATGGAAAAGAGTCAGCGTGAGTACTACCTCAATGAACAAGTAAAAGCTATTCAAAAAGAATTGGGTGAAGGCGAAGAGGGCGCTGATCTAGAGGAGTTGGATAAGCGCATTAAAGCCGCCCGCATGCCTAAAGAGGCTTTGAAGAAGGCTGAGTCAGAGTTGAAAAAACTCAAACTTATGTCTCCGATGTCTGCTGAAGCTACCGTTATTCGCAACTTTATCGACACTCTTATTAACCTTCCTTGGAAGAAAAAGAGCAAGATCAATAATGATTTGCCGAACGCCCAAAAAGTTCTCGATGAAGATCATTATGGTCTCGATAAGGTAAAAGAGCGCATTCTGGAGTATCTCGCAGTTCAACAACGCGTTGATCGTGTGAAGGCGCCCATCCTATGTTTGGTTGGGCCTCCAGGAGTCGGTAAAACTTCGCTGGGTCAATCTATTGCACGCGCTACAAATCGTAAATTTGTCCGTATGGCCTTAGGTGGTGTGCGTGATGAATCAGAAATTCGGGGTCATCGCCGTACATATATTGGCTCTATGCCTGGCAAAATTCTGTCCAGCCTGACTAAGGTTGGCGTCCGCAATCCTCTATTCCTATTGGATGAAGTGGACAAGATGGGTATGGATTTTCGTGGTGATCCTGCTAGCGCCTTGTTGGAGGTTTTAGATCCTGAGCAAAATCACACATTCCAAGACCATTATGTTGAAGTCGACTTTGATCTATCGGATGTGATGTTTGTTGCAACAGCGAACTCTTTGAATATTCCAGGCCCATTGTTGGATCGTTTGGAAATTATTCGTCTTGCTGGGTATACCGAAGATGAAAAAACCAGTATTGCGGTCAATTATTTGATTCCTAAACAGATCAAAAATAATGGCCTCAAAAAGGATGAAATCAAGATTGAAGAGAGTGCCGTTCGCAGCATGATCCGTTATTACACTCGTGAAGCTGGCGTTCGCTCCTTAGAGCGGGAAATCAATAAGATCTGCCGTAAGGTCGTCAAGCTCTTGCTTCTGAAAAAAGAAGCGGCTCCAGTAGTAGTCAACGAGGATAACCTTGAAAAATTCTTATCCGTTCGTAAATATGACTTTGGTTTGGCAGCAAAAGAAAACCAAGTAGGTCAAGTTACTGGCTTGGCATGGACTGAGGTTGGCGGAGATCTTCTTACGATCGAAGCCGCAGTGATGCCAGGTAAGGGTGTCATTACTCGAACTGGCTCTATTGGTGATGTGATGAAGGAGTCTGTTGAGGCGGCTCGAACAGTTGTTCGTTCCCGTGCGCGTACTCTAGGAATTGCAGATGAATCTTTTGAGAAAAAAGATATTCATATTCACTTCCCAGATGGCGCAACACCTAAAGACGGTCCTTCTGCTGGCATTGCGATCACTACTGCTTTGGTTTCTGTATTGACTGGTATTCCGATTCGTTCTGATGTAGCGATGACTGGAGAGATTACCTTGCGTGGCGAAGTATTGCCAATTGGTGGTCTTAAAGAAAAACTTCTGGCGGCCCACCGTGGCGGTATCAAGTTGGCCTTGATTCCTGAGGAAAACGTGAAGGATTTAATTGACATTCCTGACAACGTCAAGAACGCTATTGAAATCATTCCTGTACGTTGGATTGATCGGGTTTTGGAGTTGGCTTTAGAGCGAAAACCAGAGGCTTTGCCAGATCCAACCCCAGAAGAATTGGCCAAAAAAGCAGCAGAAGCGAGTAAATCCAATGAAAAGTCTGCAACTCCTGACGTTCTGAAACACTGATAGTGGAAGGGTTCCACGTCCATAGGTGAAAATATTTCACTAAATGAGACAAGGAATCCTTCATTTTTATAAACAGTAGGTTACAATCTCGTCTGTATTATTTGGGGCGCTTAGCTCAGATGGTAGAGCGTCTGCCTTACACGCAGAATGTCGGCGGTTCGATCCCGTCAGCGCCCACCACCCACTTCATTTTTTGGGTGGCAGCCTCCAAATAACATTCTTATAAATCGGCATTACTGTCGACACTCTAATGTCTATGTGTTTGAGTGCATACTCAATTTCATATGACATCAAATCCCCCAAACAAATTTTGGCAACATGTAGGTGCTAGTACTCGCTTGCTTATCGTTAGCATTGCAGGATTCATAGCCTATCTATTCTTTCCACCAACTTTATCTATAGAGATTCGTCTTGTACTTGCGTGGCTGGTGGCGGCAAGTATTTACCTCTTTTTAAGTTTTGCGATGATCTACTTCTCATCAAGAGAAGATATGCTAGCCCTTTGTAAAAAGGAAGACGATGGGGCGCCAATCATCCTGCTGTTAACAGTATTTGGAGCGGTAGCGAGTCTTGGGGCTATCGTCATGATTCTTTCTGATGCGAGGACGATGACGTCTACTGTATGGGCTTGGCACATTGGGCTTGTTCTTCTGACTTTTACTCTTTCTTGGCTTTTAGTACACACAGCATTTGCATTACGCTATTCCCATCTTTATTACAGAGAGTTTGAAAATACTCAATCACCACCCTTAATTTTCCCTTCTGATCCACGGCCAAAATATAGCGACTTTCTGTATTTTTCTATGGTGATTGGCATGACTTGCCAAACTGCTGATGTGAATATCGCTAGCTCCAGAATGCGATTCTTAGTGATGATTCAGGGTTTAATCGCTTTTATTTTCAACACCTCTTTATTGGCTTTGGCTATCAACCTCATTTCAGGGGTTGTTGCAGCGAAATAGTGGTGAATGATGTTGATTTAGGCAATTTTGCTTAAATTTTAAGCAAAGAACCTTGTTTATTTCATTTCAATCCTTCTCAATGCGTTTTTCTATAGCCCTTCGTCAGGTTCATGCCCCCAAGCCTAGTAAACTCGCACAATTGATTAATTTCTAAGCGATCCATTCATGTTTGATACCGTCCGTAAGCATCAAAAGCTTTTGCAAATAGTTTTAATGCTGTTTATCGTCCCATCTTTTGCTTTTTTCGGAATTTCAAGCTATTCCGGCTTTATGGATAAAGAAACGGACTTGGTTAAGGTCAATGGCAATGCGATTACAGCTCAAGAGGTTGAGTCTGCAGCAAAGCGTCAGGCTGAGCGTTCTGGCGGCAGCCCACAAATTGCCCAAAGCGTGCAATTTCGTCAAGCGATTTTGAATGAACTTCTTCAGCAGCGTATTTTGGGTTATGCAGTAGCTGATTTGCGTTTGCAGGTTGGCAAAGAGGCCCTCATTAAGAGTTTGCAAAATATTCCTCAGATCCGTGCGCTATACAGACAAGATGGCACATTTGATGATGTTCGCTTTAAGCAATTACTCGCAAGCAATGGCATGAATGAAGAGCAGTTTTACGCTAGCCAAAGCTTTGATTTAAAGATTCAACAACTGGTTGGTTCTGTTGCTCGCACTGAGCTACCAACCCCTAAGTTATCCGAAGCCATCTCTTCTCTGTATGAGACGGAGCGTGAAGTTCAGGCTTTGCAATTTAATGCCAAAGATTACTTATCGAAAGTGAATCCAACCCAGGCTGAGCTGCAGTCTTTCTATGACGCAAATACCCGTTTATTTGAAAGACCTGAATTTATTGATGTGGATTACATTGTATTAAAGGCTGATCCAAAAGAGGATGCAAAGTCCTTTAATGAAAAAGCTGATCAATTTGCCAATATGACTTACGATCAACCCGATAGTTTGAAGCCGGCTGCTGATAAATTGAAGTTATCCGTGCAAACCACCAAAGGCGTTACTCGTGGTGGTGTCGCGGGAGTTGCTAAAGATCATCCTTTGGCCAATCCCAAAGTTGTTCAGGCACTTTATAGCGATGAAGCAATCAAAAATAAACGCAATATCGAAGCCGTTCAAGTATCTCCTGGTGTTTTTGTGTCTGCTCGAGTAGTTGCCTTTCATCCTGCAGAAACGCTTCCATTTAAAGATGTTGCTCAAGAGGTGAAACGTCAAGTAAGCCAAAGGGCTGCTGAGAAGCTTGCTGTTGAAGCCGCGTCTGAGCAATATGCCGCACTTCAAAAAGACCCTAAAAATGCTACTGGTTTTGCGGCACCGTTTTGGGTATCGCGTAACAAGCCTTCAAACTTAGTAGGCGCAGCTTTGGATGATGTCATGGCTGTCAATCCAGATCATTTGCCTGCAGTGGTTTCTGTTGCGAATCCTGGCGTTGGCACAACCATCTATCGCATTGATCAATTACGTCAGCCTAGTGGTGTCGATGCTCAGATTCATAAAGCCCAAGCTTCGCAAATGCAGTCATTGGCGGCGCAATCTGAATTTGCTGGTTTTATGGGTTTTTGGCGTCATGCAGCTGGTGTAAAAGTCATCAACCCTATTAAGCCAATGAACTCTGGCGGAGCAGGTAGTTAAGTTAGACTTTTAGCGAGATTTTTCTCTAAGAAGTGATTGATATGGGGCCATTGAGCCCCATACGTTTTTGAACAATATGGATTGAGCCGCCGCATTGGGGTGAATGTGGTCTTCTTGAAATAATTCAGGCTTATCCGCTACGCCTGCAAGTAAAAACGGCGTGAGCACAACACTTTCTTCTTTTGCAATGCGTGGATAGATTTTTTTAAATTGCTCGGTGTAATCGCGTCCGTAATTAGGGGGAATTTGCATACCAATCAGTAAAACCTTTGCCCCTGACTTTTTACTCATGGAAATCATGCTACGGAGATTTTTTTCTGTTTCCGATAGGGGTAGTCCTCTTAACGCATCATTTGCGCCAAGCTCAATCATGACTAAACCCGGATGTTTTTGCTGTAAGAGTGCAGGTAAACGACTGATCCCGCCGGCAGTAGTTTCCCCGCTAATGCTGGCATTGAATACTTTCCAAGAGCTCCCATCCTTGATTAGCTCTTGCTCCATCAGATGCACCCATCCGGCATTTCTAGGCAGTCCATATTCCGCTGAAATACTGTCGCCCATGACCAAAATGGTTGGTGTAGTTTGGGCAAAGGAGTGCTTGCTCATAAACAGGCAAAATAGGGCGGTAAAGAAAACTTTTGGTAACAAGAAAATGGATCGATATATTGGGGTCATGAATCAAAAATTCACAGAAAAGTTAAAAACGGCATTGATATGAGTAATTCGGATAAAGCCATTGAAGTCAGCCATTTGCTTAAGGAGGTTTCAACAAGCGATGGACCTTTGACCATTTTGCACGACATTAGCTTTGATATCGCCTCTGGTGATAGTGTTGCCATTGTCGGCGCTTCGGGTTCGGGTAAAAGCACCTTGCTCAGTCTGCTAGCTGGACTAGACCTTCCCAGCAAAGGTGGGGTCAATTTGATGGGATTAGCACTAAATGACCTAGATGAAGATGGTCGCGCTAAGTTACGAGGCAAACATGTGGGTTTTGTCTTTCAGTCTTTTCAGTTGCTCCCACACCTCAATGCCCTTGAGAATGTGATGTTGCCCTTGGAGTTAAGCGGCTTAAACCCTTCGGATTGCAAAAAAGAGGCGCAAATTTGGCTAGAAAAGGTGGGTTTAGGCTCGCGATTTGAGCATTTTCCTAAAACTCTATCTGGTGGTGAGCAGCAAAGGGTTGCCCTAGCCAGGGCTTTTATCAATAAACCTGCCATTCTTTTTGCAGATGAGCCCACTGGAAGCCTTGATGAGCTTAGCGGAAAGAGGGTCATTGAGCTACTTTTTGAACTAAATCGGGAAAATTCTTCGACCTTAGTTTTGGTAACCCATGATCTGGCCTTGGCTGCACGGTGCAATCATCAATTGCACCTCCATGGTGGCCGCTTGGTGTGATCAAAACCTTATAATCTTGGCATGCCATCATTCTGTTTCTTGCCCGGGGCTGATGCCCTTTCAGCCTTTCGTCAACAGCGACTTTTAGCCTCGCTCGTAGCCCAAGGGATCGAACTTGAGTCCATCGAGGCTCAGTATCTTCATTTCATTTGGTCTGAGAGTGTTCTTGGTGCCAAGGACAAAGAGGTTCTAACCAGTCTTTTGACTTATGGTCAGCCCTTTGTTTCACAATTAAAGGCCGGTAGCTCTTGGTTTGGTAAAGGCTCTAATTCAGCAGAAACAGCGGTCGTGGTTCCACGCTTTGGCACGGTATCTCCATGGGCTAGTAAAGCTACCGATATTGCTCGACAGTGCGGCTTAAATGTCTTGCGTATCGAACGTGGCGCTCAATATGCTTGGCAAAGTAAAAAATCATTAAGCGCTGAACAAAACCAAATCGTTTTGGCTGCAATTCATGATCGTATGACTGAAGCTGTTCTTGCTCAGATTGATCAAGCGCAGGATTTGTATCAAACATTAGAAGATCGTCCGCTTTTAAGAATTCCAGTTCTTACAGAAGGCAGGGCTGCTTTAGATAAAGCCAACCAAGAGTTGGGATTGGCTTTATCCGATGATGAGGTTGCGTATCTTGCTGAAAACTTTACGCGCTTGCAACGTAATCCTAGTGATGTTGAGCTCATTATGTTTGCGCAGGCCAATAGCGAACATTGTCGCCATAAGATCTTCAATGCTACTTGGACCATTGATGGGGATGATCAGGAAAAATCTCTTTTTGCGATGATTCGCAATACGCATCAGTTGCAACCTGAAGGCACGATTGTTGCTTACTCTGATAACTGCGCGGTGATGGTAGGGTGTGAAGCGGAGACTTGGGTTCCCAAAGGCGCTGATCAACTTTACGTTAAAGATACGCGTTTAGTTCACACCTTAATGAAAGTGGAAACCCACAACCATCCAACAGCAATTGCTCCTTTTCCAGGCGCTTCAACAGGTGCTGGTGGCGAAATTCGTGATGAGGGTGCAACTGGTATTGGTGGTCGTCCTAAAGCGGGCTTAACTGGCTTCTCCGTTTCTAATTTAAATATTCCTGGTACAGACTTACCTTGGGAAGATGAGAAATACGGTAAACCTGATCGTATCGCTACACCATTGCAAATCATGATTGATGGTCCCTTAGGTGGCGCTGCCTTTAATAACGAATTCGGTCGTCCTATTTTGGGTGGTTATTTCCGTGTATTTGAGCAAACACTTGATGGCGTGCGTCGTGGTTATCACAAGCCCATCATGATTGCTGGTGGTATTGGTAGCATTGATTCTATTCATACTGAGAAAAAAGCAATTAAAGCAGGGCACTTGTTGATTCAGTTGGGCGGTCCTGGTATGCGTATTGGTATGGGTGGTGCAACCGGGAGTTCGGTTGCGACTGGTACCAATACAGCCGACTTAGATTTTGATTCTGTACAGCGTGGTAACCCAGAAATGGAGCGTCGCGCCCAAGAAGTGATCAATGCATGCCGAGCAATGGGTCAGAACAATCCGATTGTTTCTATACATGACGTAGGTGCAGGCGGTTTATCTAACGCTTTCCCTGAGCTAGCTGATGGCGCGGGATTGGGTGCTAAATTTAAATTACGTAATGTCCCTCTTGAAGAGAGTGGGATGAGTCCTGCGGAGATTTGGTGTAATGAATCTCAAGAGCGTTACGTGATCGCGATTGAAGCGAAAGATTTAGAGTTATTCAAGCAAATGTGTGAGCGTGAGCGCTGCCCGTTCGCTGTAGTAGGTGAAGCGACAACTGAGCGTCAATTACAACTTAGCGACTCCAAGCAGGCGGCCGGTGCAGATGCTGCATTACCGATCGACATGCCTATGGAAGTCCTTCTAGGTAAACCTCCACGTATGCATCGCGATGTTACCCGTGTCGCGCAAGAATTTACTGAACTTGATGTTACCGATACCGATTTAGCGCAATGTATTGCTTGGGTATTGCAACAACCAACAGTTGCTAGTAAATCCTTTTTGATTACCATCGGTGATCGCACTGTAGGTGGCTTAAATTCCCGGGATCCTTTCGTTGGTCCATGGCAAGTTCCAGTGGCTGATTGCGCTGTCACCATGATGGACTACAAGGGCTATCGTGGTGAAGTGATGACCATGGGTGAGAGAACCCCATTAGCGGTCATTGATGCCCCAGCTGCTGCGCGTATGGCTGTGGGTGAGGCGTTAACCAATTTATTGGCTGCAGATATTCGTCATTTAGAAGATGTGAAGTTATCTGCAAATTGGATGGCTGCTTGTGGTTCGCCAGGAGAAGACGCAAAACTTTATGATTCCGTGATGGCAGTTGGCATGGAGTTGTGTCCAGCTTTAGGAATTTCTATTCCGGTTGGTAAGGATTCTTTGTCCATGGCTACTGCATGGAGTGATGATGATCAAGCTAAGAAAGTGGTTTCTCCTGTCTCATTGATTATTTCTGCTTTTGCTCCAGTGCAAGATGTTCGTAAAACCTTAACACCATTGCTTAAGTTAAAAGACGCTGCAAATACTCCTTTGGAAACAGAGCTCATTCTGATCGACTTGGGTCGTGGATTGAATCGGATGGCGGGAAGCATTCTGGCTCAAGTATTAAATCAATCTGGTAAGGCCGCCCCAAATCTAGACCATCCTGAGGATTTAAAGGCATTTGCTAGCGCAATAATTGAGTTACGCGCGGCAGATCAGTTGCTTGCTTATCATGATCGTTCCGATGGCGGTCTTTTTGCATGTATCGCTGAAATGGCCTTTGCATCGCATTGTGGCGTATCGCTTAATGTAGACATGATTGCCGTAGATGCTGGACAAGAGCCAGATTATGGAGATGCTAAAAACTGGGCACAACAAGTTTCTGGTCGTCGCCATGAGCAAACAATGCACGCTTTATTCAATGAAGAATTAGGTGCAGTAATTCAGGTTCGTAGAGAAGATCGGGATGCGGTATTTGCGGTTCTCCGTAAACTCGGTATTAGTGCAAATAGTCATGTGATTGGTAAACCCAATACCACTGGCAATATTGAAATTTGGCGTGATGCTAAAAAGATCTTTGCTGAGCCTCGTGAAGTCTTACAAAAGATCTGGACTAATACCAGCTATCAAATCGCCCGTTTACGGGATAACCCAGCCTGCGCTGATAGTGAATTCGCGCTCTTAGATAACGTCAGCGATAGTGGGTTGTCACCAAAGTTAACTTTTGATATTTCTGAAGATGTTGCTGCCCCATATATCCACAAAAATACCAAGCCTAAAGTTGCGATCTTGCGTGAGCAGGGCGTTAACTCTCAGGTAGAGATGGCCTATGCAGTCAATTTAGCTGGATTTGAAAGTTATGACGTCCATATGTCTGACTTGTTATCCGGTCGAGCGAATTTAGAAGAATTTCGTGGCTTGATTGCTTGTGGTGGCTTTAGTTATGGTGACGTATTGGGAGCGGGTGAGGGTTGGGCTAAGACTATTCTCTTTAATGAGCAATTGCGCAATCAATTCTCCGAGTTCTTTAATCGCCAAGACAGTTTTGCATTAGGCGTCTGTAATGGTTGCCAGATGATGAGTAACCTTTCCGGAATTATTCCTGGCGCTCAAGATTGGCCTAAGTTCACTCGCAATCAATCCGAGCAATATGAAGCGCGCTTGGTGATGGCTGAAGTGATGCCTTCCCCTTCCATCTTTACACAAGGTATGGCTGGTAGTCACTTACCAATTGCTATTGCCCATGGAGAAGGTTTTGCAAACTTTAGTCAGCAAGGTAATTTAGAGCAATTACAACAACAAGGTTTAGCCACATTACGTTTTGTAGATAGCTTGGGTAATGCAACCGAAACCTATCCAATGAACCCTAACGGTTCGCCTGGTGGCTTAACTGGTGTAACAACGCCTGATGGACGATTTACCGTCATGATGCCGCATCCAGAACGTGTATTTCGTGCAGTTCAGATGAGTTGGTGTCCACCTGAGTGGCTTGAAACAGCTGATGGCGCAAGTCCTTGGTTGCGCTTATTCCGCAATGCCCGTCGTTGGGTGGATTGATTCATTATGTTGATGGAACCAGTAACTTTTTCTGAAAGCGGCGGTGTTCGCTATTTGCACTTTGGTAGTGAACTTATTCAAGGGGCAATGCGGATTCGTGACCCTGATGAGATTTATCTTGAGTACAACCAGCAGATGATGGCTTGGTTATTGTTTCTCGAAACTAAACCGGGTATGCGTGTTGCTCAATTAGGTCTTGGAACGGGTGCGCTTACTAAATTTACTCACCGTTATTGCCCGGCCGTCAAAACGACTGTTGTAGAACTCAATCCATCTGTGATTGTTTCGGCGCGAAGCATGTTTTTCACGCCTGATGATGATCGTCGACTGGAAACTTTACAAACAGATGCGAAAGCATTTGTAAAAGACTCAAAGAACCATAATCTTTTTGACGCTGTTCAAGTGGATTTATATGACGCCATCTGCGATGGACCGGCAGCGAGCTCGTTAGAGTTTTATAAAGGCTGTTTTGATATTCTTAAGGGTCCCGGAGTAATGACGGTGAATTTATTCTCTCGTCATAAGAGCTTTGATCTTAATCTGAACAATATTTGCGAAGCATTTAATAATCGTGTGCTGTTGTTTCCAGAATCACATGATTGCAATGTTGTTGCCATAGCCTTCAAAGGTCCAAAGTTAGAAGTTGAGTGGAAAGAAGTTTCTCGTCGCGCCAAAGTCATTTTGGAGAAGACCGACTTACCAACCAATACATGGACTTCTGGTTTGAACTGCGAAAACGCACATCAAGAAAATAAGCTCTCGATTTAAAGCTGCACTGTAGATCGCATTCTCATTGCGCTCTAGGTTGCACAATCATATTGTTCAATAAAAATTGCTGGATTAGTTTTTACTAATTCATGGGTTTTATTGACGCCCGTCAAATTTTCTCTTGAAGATAAAGAAGGCTTCTCCATTTTTACCGAAATCAGAGATACATTAAAAACGTAGTGAAAAGTTGGATCTGATTGGAGTAATAGAGTTTTTAATTTTGATTGCTTAAGGGGAAATATATGAAGCATTTATCTTCAGGTTTGGTGGTGCTGTGTCTTGCAACAGGTGTTGCTTATGCAGCCGGTAATAATATGAATACTGATGCAAAGCAGATGTCCAGAGACCAGATGAAAGCCTGCGATATGAATGGCGATATGATCATTACCAAGGCTGAGGCCATGAAGTGCGGAATGACAGATTCTCAATGGAAAGAGTTTAAGCAAAAGCAACAGGATCAGCTTTTTCTTAACGAAGAAAAAAATTCTGGTTAGTCTGCTTATTGGCCTTAGGGGAGGGTTTTAGTGGATTTTATGAATTTAAAAAGCCCTATCTGAATCTTTTGGTACTTTGAACTTTTCCACTAGATAATAAAAAAGGCGATCAAAAGATCGCCTTTTTTTCCCAGCTATACAAGCTTGGGGTTCAATGCTAATTAGACCGTAACAGTGTCAGCAAGATCGCTAAATGATTTGATCTTATCAAAGTTCATGTATTGATAAACTTCGCCAGCTTTAGTCTTCAAGGACTCTACTTGATCCATGTATTCCTTGGTGGTTGGTAAGCGACCCAATAGGGCTGCTACAGAAGCCAACTCAGCTGAAGCCAAGAACACACGGGTATCGATACCTAAACGGTTAGGGAAATTACGTGTCGATGTAGATACGGCTGTAGATCCTTTACGAATCTGCGCTTGGTTACCCATACATAAAGAGCAACCAGGAGTTTCCATACGAGCACCTGTACGACCTAGAACGCCATAGTAGCCTTCTTCAGTCAGAACCATCTGGTCCATCTTGGTGGGAGGTGCAATCCATAAACGTGTAGGCATATCTGACTTACCTTCAAGAATCTTACCGGCAGCACGGAAGTGACCAATATTGGTCATGCAAGAACCAATAAAGACTTCATCGATTTTTTCGCCAGCAACTTCAGAGAGGAATTTCACATCATCTGGATCGTTAGGGCATGCCAAGATTGGTTCTTTAATATCGCTCATGTCGATTTCAATGATTTCAGCATAGTCAGCATTTTCATCGGCCTTCAACAAGTCTGGCTTAGCAATCCAAGCTTCCATAGCCTTAATACGACGACCTAAAGTACGTTTGTCTTCGTAGCCGTTAGCGATCATCCATTTCATCAAAGTGATGTTAGAGCGCATGTACTCAATGATTGGCTCTTTGCTCAATTGAATTGCGCAACCAGCAGCTGAACGCTCAGCAGATGCATCTGATAATTCAAATGCTTGCTCAACTTTAAGATCAGGCAAACCTTCGATTTCTAAAATGCGGCCAGAGAAAATATTTTTCTTGTTTTGTTTTTCAACAGTCAACAAGCCTTTTTTGATGGCGTACAAAGGAATCGCATTAACCAAGTCACGCAAAGTGATGCCAGGTTGCATTTTGCCTTTGAAACGTACCAATACCGATTCAGGCATATCCAAAGGCATTACGCCTGTAGCAGCAGCGAAAGCCACCAAGCCAGAACCTGCTGGGAAAGAGATACCAATTGGGAAGCGTGTATGACTATCGCCACCAGTACCACAGGTATCTGGCAAGAGTAAACGGTTTAACCAGCTATGAATCACGCCGTCGCCTGGACGCAACGCAACACCACCACGGTTGGTCATGAAGGATGGTAGCTCATGGTGAGTACGAATATCTACTGGCTTAGGATAAGCAGAGGTATGGCAGAAAGATTGCATTACCAAGTCTGCTGAGAAGCCTAAGCATGCCAAGTCTTTCAACTCATCACGTGTCATTGGGCCTGTGGTGTCTTGTGAACCCACAGTAGTCATGTGCGGCTCGCAATAGGTGTCTGGGCGTACGCCTTGCCCTTCTGGTAATCCACAAGCGCGGCCAACCATCTTCTGAGCCAAGCTGAAACCCTTTTTATTATCAGCTGGGTTAACAGGAATACGGAACTCAGTAGAAGCAGGTAAACCCAGGGCTGCACGGGCTTTAGCAGTTAAGCCACGACCTACGATCAATGGAATACGGCCACCAGCACGAACTTCATCCAAAATCACTGGTGATTTAAGTGAGAAGCTAGCGATTTCTTTGCCGTTCTTAAATGCTTTGCCATCGTATGGACGCAACTCAATTTCATCGCCCATATCCATTTGGGATACGTCTAACTCCACCGGCAATGCGCCCGCATCTTCCATGGTGTTAAAGAAGATTGGAGCAATTTTTGTGCCCAAGCAAACACCACCAAAACGCTTGTTAGGTACGAATGGAATATCTTGACCAGTCCACCACAACACCGAGTTGGTAGCAGATTTACGTGAAGAACCCGTTCCAACAACGTCACCAACGTAGGCGATTTGGTTGCCTTTCTTCTGTAAAGCTTCGATTTGCTTCATTGGACCGCGAACACCAGTCTCATCAGGTTCGATACCTGGACGTGGGTTTTTCAACATAATTGTTGCGTGCAATGGAATATCTGGACGGCTCCAAGCATCTGGGGCTGGAGATAAGTCATCGGTATTGGTCTCGCCGGTAACTTTAAATACGGTTAACTTCATGCTTTCAGGAACAGCAGGGCGGCTAGTAAACCACTCGGCATCAGCCCAGCTTTGCAATACGCCTTTAGCATTTGCATTGCCTTTTTCAGCCATTTCCTGAACATCGTGGAAATAATCAAACATTAGTAATGTTTTCTTGAGGGCTGCTGCAGCAGCGGTGCCACACTCAGCATCGGCCAAAAGTTCAACTAAAGGTTTGATGTTGTAACCGCCAAGCATCGTGCCTAAAAGTTCGGTTGCTTGAATGCGTGAAATCAAAGGTGATTTTTCAGTTCCTTTAGCAACGGCATCTAAAAATTCTGCTTTCACCTTAGCTGCATCGTCTACGCCGGCAGGAACACGGTGAGTAATGAGCTCTACTAATTCAGCTTCTTTCCCCTTTGGAGGGTTTTTAAGTAAAACTACCAGTTCAGCAGTCTGATCTTTGGTTAAGGGGAGGGCAGGAATGCCAAGGGCTGCGCGTTCAGCAACGAGGGCGTTGTAGGCTTCTAACATCGTGTTTCCTATGGGGTAAGAGTTGTCAACAGAAAGGCCAAACGGGTATAAACATCCCGATCGGACTCATTGTAAATGTTTGGGCCTGCTGTGAATATGGGTTTTAGTACTGATATTTGCTAAAAATGATCCAAAATTGGGCTTAATTTAAAAGTTCAAGCGACAGTATTTATCTTAAATTGGCAGGATTGCTAGGTTTTGATCTTTAAGTTGGGGAGCCAAAGAAATTTTTAGCCTCAAAACAGGTCCACAAGAAACCCCCATGAAGGTCGTAAATAAAAGGGGTCTTGTCGCTTTTTAAGGTGTTTAATGCTGTTTTTCATGGATATTGAAGATCTAGAATTTGAGAAGCTTGGGTCGTCTGTCGGTATAATTACTTTTTCCAACAGAGCTTAAGCGATGACCAAATTTGTTTTTGTCACTGGTGGTGTGGTTTCATCTCTAGGGAAAGGAATCGCAGCCGCCTCGCTTGCCGCGATTCTCGAATCCCGCGGCCTGAAAGTCACCCTCCTAAAATTAGACCCTTATATCAACGTTGACCCGGGCACCATGAGCCCGCTTCAGCATGGCGAAGTCTTTGTTACCGAAGATGGAGCTGAAACTGACCTTGACCTAGGTCACTACGAACGTTTTGTTTCCGCAAAAATGCGCAAAAGCAATAACTTCACTACTGGGCAGATTTATGAATCTGTTATCAGTAAAGAACGTCGTGGCGAGTACTTAGGTAAAACAGTTCAAGTTATTCCTCACATTACCAATGAAATCCAGGCTTTTATTGAACGTGGCGCTAAAGCCAGTCATGATGGGCATGCGGATATTGCTATTTGCGAAATTGGCGGTACGGTTGGCGATATCGAATCTCTGCCATTTTTAGAGGCTGCAAGGCAGATGAGTATTCGTTTGCCTAGGCATAGCTGCGCATTCGTCCATTTAACTTTGGTACCTTACATTAGTAGTGCTGGTGAGTTAAAAACCAAGCCTACACAGCATTCTGTACAGAAATTACGAGAAATCGGCATCATGCCTACAGTATTGCTGTGTCGTGCTGATCGTCCGATTCCTGAAGATGAGCGTTCAAAGATTTCCCTCTTCTCTAATGTACGTGAAGAAGCCGTTATTTCAGTTTGGGATGTCGATACCATCTATAAGATCCCAGAAATGCTCCATGCCCAAGGTATGGATGAGTTGATTTGCCATGAGTTAGAAATCACTGCTAAACCAGCCGATCTTTCTGTATGGGCACATTTGGTTTATGAAATGGCTAACCCGCAACATGAAGTCACCATTGGTATGGTTGGTAAATATGTTGAGTTGACCGAGTCTTATAAATCCCTGATTGAAGCTTTGCGTCACGCAGGTATTCACAACCATACGCGCGTCAATATTACTTATATTGATTCTGAGCAGATAGAAAAAGATGGCGTGGATTGCCTCAAGTCATTGGATGCTATTTTGGTTCCTGGTGGTTTTGGTAAACGCGGTACAGAAGGTAAGATTTCTGCTATCCGTTATGCACGTGAAAATAATGTGCCTTACCTCGGCATCTGTTTGGGTATGCAGTTAGCTGTCATTGAATTCGCGCGTAATGTAGCTCATATTTCACAAGCAAATAGTACAGAATTTGAACCTGAAACAGAGAGCCCAGTCGTGGCCCTGATTACTGAGTGGGTTGACCGTGAAGGGCGTGTTGAGAAGCGCTCTAACGATTCAGATCTTGGCGGTACCATGCGTTTAGGATCACAGCGTTGCCCAGTAAAAGAAGGAACCTTGGCTTATCGCATCTATGGCGCTGAAGTGAACGAAAGACATCGCCATCGTTACGAAGTAAACAATACCTATGTTCCTCGTTTGGAAAGCTCTGGTTTGATTATCTCCGCAAGAACTCCCAAGGAGTCATTGCCAGAGATGATGGAATTACCGGAATCTATGCATCCTTGGTTCTTTGGTGTGCAATTTCATCCGGAATTTACTTCAACTCCACGTGATGGGCATCCTTTGTTTTCCGCATTTGTTAAAGCCTCTCTTGTTCATCAAGAAGCTTCATCATCTGTAGCGTAATAACAAAAAAGACAAAACAAAGACAAAGAGAAAGCACGAATCGCCAATGAATACTTTGAAGCTTTGTGGATTTGATGTGGGTCTGCAACACCGTTTCTTTTTAATAGCTGGCACCTGTGTGATCGAGTCAGAGCAATCTGCATTAGACATTGCCGGCCAATTAAAGGAGCTTACTAGTGAATTGCAGATTCCTTTTATTTATAAGTCTTCATTTGATAAAGCCAACCGCTCTTCTGGATCTTCGTTCCGCGGTTTAGGTATGGAAAAGGGCTTGGAAATTCTTGCTAAAGTCAAAAAAGAAATTGGCGTACCTGTATTGACCGATATTCACGATATTAGTGAGATTGAGCCAGTTTCTAAGGTGGTAGATGTTCTGCAAACCCCGGCCTTTTTATGTCGTCAGACTGACTTTATTCGTGCATGTGCCCAAAGTGGCAAGCCAGTGAACTTCAAAAAAGGGCAGTTTTTATCCCCACATGAAATGCTCAATGTGATTGAAAAGGCTCGTGCAGCAGCTGCTGAAGTGAATTTGCCTGATCAATTTATGGTTTGCGAGCGGGGCGCATCTTTTGGATACAACAATTTAGTATCAGATATGCGTAGCCTAGCAATCATGCGCGAAGCTCAGGCGCCAGTAGTATTCGATGCAACTCACTCAGTCCAGCTTCCTGGTGGTCAAGGTACATCTAGTGGCGGTCAACGTGAATTCATTCCAGTATTGGCGCGCGCTGCAGTAGCGGTTGGTATTAGCGGTTTGTTTATGGAAACGCATCCAGACCCAGCTAAAGCACTTTCTGATGGTCCAAATGCCGTGCCATTACATCGTATGCGGGAATTGTTAGAGTCATTGCTTGCAATTGATTCAGTAGTTAAGAAAAGCGGTTCGTTTTTAGAAGACAGTTTTAAATAAAGAAATACGAAATACGAAATACGAAACAAAGAAGCAAAGCCAATTTAATAAACACGATTTCATTATTGTTTTAAGGAGAGGTGCATGAGCGCCATTGTTGACATCATCGGTAGAGAAGTTTTAGATTCACGCGGTAACCCAACTGTAGAGTGCGATGTATTGCTTGAGTCAGGCGTCATGGGACGTGCCGCAGTACCTTCAGGTGCATCTACAGGCTCACGCGAAGCTATTGAATTGCGTGATGGCGATAAAGCCCGTTATTTGGGTAAGGGCGTTCTCAAAGCTGTTCAAAATATTAATATCGAAATCGCTGAATCCATCTTGGGCCTTGATGCAAGCGAGCAAGCTTTTTTAGATCACACTTTGATCGAATTAGATGGCACCCACAATAAAGCGCGCTTAGGCGCGAATGCGACTTTGGCTGTTTCGATGGCCGTTGCTAGAGCTGCTGCTGAAGAAGCGGGTTTACCTTTGTACCGTTATTTTGGTGGATCAGGCGGTATGCAGTTACCAGTTCCAATGATGAATATTGTGAACGGTGGAGCGCACGCCAACAACAGCTTGGATATTCAAGAATTTATGGTGATGCCTGTTGGAGCAAAAAGCTTCCGTGAAGCTTTGCGTTGTGGCGCTGAAATTTTCCATGAACTTAAGAAAATTATTGGCGCTCAAGGCATGCCAACAACAGTAGGTGATGAAGGTGGATTTGCACCGAACTTTAAAAGCAATCAAGAGTGTTTGCAAACCATCATGAAGGCTATTGAAGGTGCAGGCTATCAAGCTGGCGAGGATGTTCTCTTGGCTTTGGATTGCGCTGCTAGTGAGTTCTACAAAGATGGTAAATACCATTTATCTGGCGAAGGCTTGCAATTATCTTCTAGCGAATTCTCAGACTACTTAGGTCAATTAGCTGATCAATTTCCGATTGTCTCTATTGAAGACGGTATGCACGAGGGTGATTGGGATGGTTGGGCTGACATCACTAAGAAATTAGGCAAGAAAATCCAGTTGGTTGGCGATGATCTGTTTGTAACGAATACTCGTATCTTGCAAGAAGGTATTGATAAAGGTATTGCCAATTCGATTTTGATCAAAATTAACCAAATTGGTACATTGACTGAAACTTTTGCTGCGATTGAAATGGCTAAGCGTGCTAACTACACTTCAGTTATTTCACATCGTTCAGGTGAGACTGAGGACAGCACGATTGCTGACATTGCTGTTGGCACTAATGCTGGTCAAATCAAAACGGGTTCACTCTCTCGTTCTGATCGTATTGCCAAATACAACCAACTCCTGCGTATTGAAGAAGATCTAGGCGATGTAGCTACCTATCCTGGTAAGTCTGTTTTCTATAACCTCAAGCGTCCAGCTTAAGTTTAATAGAGCCTTCATAAATTATGCGTATCGTCATCTACTCTATGCTGGTATTGCTCATTGCAATCCAGTATCCCTTATGGCTAGGGAAGGGTGGATGGCTGAAGGTTTATGAAATGGAAAAGCAGCTAGAGTTGCATCAAGCCAAAAATAGTCTTTTAAGCTTACGCAATGCTAAGTTATCAGGTGATGTAGTGGATTTAAAAGATGGGACGCGCGCAATTGAAGAGCGTGCCAGGGTTGAGCAGGGCATGATCAAGGAAGGCGAGTTTTATGTGCAAATCTTGCCGTCCGAGAAAGCTGCCGCTGCTACTGCTGCCAATGCAACTAACTCAAATGCTCCCGACGGCGTAAAACCTGCCGTCAGCCCTAAGCCTTAATATGAAAGCACTGCTTTCTTAATGCCCCTTAGAGGGCGGTCTGGTGGCATCGGCTAGTAGATCGGTTTTAAAGACTTGTAAACAATCCACCGCATCAAAATGGTAATTCTTACCGCAAAAATCACAAGCCGTATCCACTGAACCTTCTTCAGCCAAAATACTTTCAACCTCTTCTTCGCCAAGCATGCGCAATACATCAGCCACCTTTTTGCGTGAACAGCTACAGGCAAACTGAACTGGTCTGGTTGGGAAGCTTCTAACTCCATATTCAGAAGATTCCTCAAGAAACAGTCTTCTAAGAATAGTTTCCGGGGCTAGGGTGAGTAATTCTTCGTTAGTGATGGTTTCACCAAGCGTTTGAATGCGATTCCAGCCCTCTGCAGCGGTTTGAGGATCGAGATGAGCGTGACCCCCGGAATCTGGAAGACGTTGCAGTAGCAGGCCTCCTATGTGCTTCTCATTGGAGGTTAACCAGATGCGTGTATCCAGTTGCTCAGAATTCTTCATATAAAGCGAAATAGCCTCGGCAGCGCTATTCACCGGCTTAATAATTGAACCTTGAAAATCCTGCAGTGCAACGATGCCTTGATAGGGAGGCTGTCCAGGCTCGCGATCAGCAGGATCCAAAGTGATTACAAGGCGACCTGACTGATCTGCATCTAAAAGCTGGTTTAAGGTGGCATTGGGGTCAATTTCAGAGGCATCGACGGAAAGTTTGACCGTTGCTCTCATCGAAAGGTCGGATTTGCATTCAACGACTAACAACTGAATGGGCCCCTTGCTTTGGGCTTGAATAATCAAGGTGCCATCAAACTTTAGGCTGGCGCTTAACAAGGTTGCCGCACCAACAAAGTCCCCCAGGATCCTTTTAATTACTGGCGGGTCGTTGCGATGCTCTAAAACAGCTTCCCAAGCGGTGCCAATTGAGACTATTTCGCCACGAACTGGGGCGCCATCACACATAAATACGAGTAATTGATTCATAAACGAAAGTATCCACTTTTTTCAGAAATTCGTCCCAATTTGCTTGACCTGAGATAATGGCATTTATGCATATTCGTACACGATTCGCCCCTAGTCCCACGGGCTTTATACATCTGGGAAACCTTCGCAGTGCTCTATATCCATGGGCTTTTGCGCGTCACAATCAAGGCGACTTCATTCTAAGAATTGAAGATACTGACGTAGAGCGCTCTACACAAGAAGCGGTTGATGTCATTATTGAGGGCATGGCCTGGTTAGGCCTTGATTTGGATGAAGGTCCGATCTATCAAATGCAGCGCATTGACCGTTACCGTGAAGTAATTAAACAAATGCTGGACTCGGGATTAGCCTATCCCTGCTACATGAGCGAGGATGAGCTCAATAAATTGCGCGACGAGCAGATGGCCAATAAAGAAAAGCCTCGTTACAACGGTTTATGGCGTCCTGAAGAGGGTAAAACCTTGCCGGCAATACCTGAAGGTGTAGAGCCAGTGATTCGGTTTAAGAACCCCATTGGTGGCTCAGTTATATGGCAAGACGCAGTCAAAGGTCAAATTGAGATCAGTAATGATGAGTTAGATGATTTGGTCATTGCTCGTCCAGATGGCACGCCAACTTACAATTTTTGTGTTGTGATTGATGACATGGATATGAACATCACTCACGTTATTCGTGGTGATGATCACGTAAACAATACCCCAAGACAAATCAACATCATGAGAGCTTTGGGAGGCACCCCGCCTGTGTACGCTCATCTGCCAACTGTTCTGAACGATACCGGCGAAAAAATGAGTAAGCGTAATGGCGCTATGAGTGTCCGCGATTATCAGAGGGCAGGGTACTTGCCTGAGGCGATTCTCAACTACCTCGCACGTTTAGGTTGGTCACACGGTGATGCGGAAGTATTTACTAAAGAACAATTTGTAAATTGGTTTGACTTAGATAACTTAGGCCGCTCACCAGCGCAGCACAATCCAGAAAAACTTCTCTGGTTGAATCATCAATATATTCAAAACGCTGTTCCAGAAGAATTAGCGAAAGCTACCAAGCCTTTTGCACATGAATTGGGGATAGATACTGAAAATGGACCTGACTTCACCCAAGTGGTGGCCTTGTTAAAAGACAGGGCAAATACTTTGATTGAGATTGCCCAGGGATCTAAATTATTTTATCTACCAGCCCCGACTCACAGTACTGCTCAGATTGAAGAAAATATTCCCCAGGCCATAGTTCCAGCTTTAAAAGAATTGATCGAAACAATCAAAATTACCGAGCCAAGTAAGGAGTCTTATGGGGCGGCTTTTAAGCAAGTTTTGGCTAATCACCAAATTAAGATGCCAGCTTTGGCGATGCCTGTTCGCTATGCCTTATTTGCTACTACACAGACGCCAGCCATTGATTCTGTCTTGGTTGTACTGGGTAAAGAAGAGGTATTAAAGCGGCTTTCAGCAGTGCTTATTTAAGCATTTTTCCCCACGCCAGAAAAATAGTATAAAATTCTGGTCTGTTGTGAATGTCTTGTAGTTTTATCGCGAGATTAAGGGGGTATAGCTCAGCTGGGAGAGCGCTTGCATGGCATGCAAGAGGTCAGCGGTTCGATCCCGCTTATCTCCACCAAGCTTTACAAAGTAGTAAATGTAGTATCCAGGTCCCCATCGTCTAGAGGCCTAGGACATCACCCTTTCACGGTGAGTACGGGGGTTCGAATCCCCCTGGGGACGCCAAGATTTTTTGGCTTGAATTGGTAGTTAGTAGCATGATGTTTTACTCGAAGTAATTTGGAGCGGTAGTTCAGTTGGTTAGAATATCGGCCTGTCACGCCGAGGGTCGCGGGTTCGAGTCCCGTCCGCTCCGCCAAATTCAAAAAGTCCTTGTAAATCAAGGGCTTACGGGATAAGAGGGAAGAATCTTTCCCCCTTATTTTCCCCCTAAACTTTCCCCCAGTATTGAGCTAATTAAAGCCTGTTTGAGAGCTTTTTCATCTTTCCTTTGCGCTCTAGCTTCTCTCTTATCATTTTTTTCCTCAGGTGTTAACGCATCCCTCTTTGTCTTCGCTACTATTTTCTTTTTTTCAAGCATCAGCAAATCTCTCTTAGCCTTTTTAGTAGCTAATGACCTTGCAGTTTTCTCCTTTTGGAATAAATCAATCAGCATCAATAGTTCGACTCTTCTATCAATAAACTCTCCACAAAGTTTGAACTCTGCCTCCTCAAGTTCGGCTGGTGTGGGTGTGACAAAAATAAACAATAGAGTTGATAGGACTAATAGAATTCCTCAGGATCAACGCTAGAACCACTGGCTATGTCTAAATCGGAAAGATAGAGGAGGGCAGCCACTAGGCTCTGAGGTGTATTGCTGGTCAACCCACTTGTAACTACTGGTTTAACTGGGTAGAACCACTGAGGAAGGCTCATTTTGAGGTTGTTTTCTAGGCTCTCAGATCGCCCCCGAGGGGGGATTCCTGCGACAGTTATTGTCGAGTTCCTAGGCAAATTTTTATTTCAAAATATTTTGTGTGACTGTCTTAAGTCTGCCAATAAGAGACTATTGGAGTTTATAAGGCTTGCACCCTTCTAGGACGTAGGTAGCACGCTCGAGTTTAGCTGGGCAGACCAAACCCCTCTTATTGTTGTAGTTACGAAAGTTGTTTCAGGCTGTTCTATTGGCTCGATTATGAGTTGATCATGGTGTTGGCTTGTCCATCCCCATTGGTTACATAGAGTTGGATGATGCGTTGAATCTGTATGAACGCGGCAATATGTAGAAGTAATCCGAATTAATTTGATTCATTAGCCCCCCTGCGGGGCGGTTTTGCTGGACACTGAAATTTTAGGATCGATAGACATTCAAATATCAAGGTTGGTTTAGACGCCGTATTGATTAACGAGACTTATTTTATGATGGGTACTTCCGCAGTCTTCTCATTAAATTTGTTGCAGAATGAACCACGGAGGCTATTAATTTATGAAAAAACTATTCTTTTTATCGGGCTTTATATTTGTTGCCATTGGTGGTGCCATATATTTTGCTGTAGCATTCTATAGAGAAAGATATGCGCCAGAAATATATATCCCCACTGATTGGGCGCTTGTAAATATCGTGGGCACCAATTCAGCGGGATACGTTTATATCTCTTACTTGCCAAAATCAATAAAAAGCAAAGTGGATGTGATTCAAGTTGATGAGGATTATGAATTTAAAATGGCGCATAGTAAAACTGCCGACCAATATCCATCAGTGAAGTACACAAAAGAATATAACTGCAAAACAAATGAATTTAGAATTATTTCATTTTCTGCATATTCACAATCCCATAATCAGGGGGACATACTTGCTTCTAGCAATAATATAGGCGCTTGGAATCCTAGCACCTGGATAGCAATTAAGTCTGACACACCAGAGTCAATGCTTTTACCAATTTTTTGTGGTGGTAAGTAATCTTTTACTACAAAAAACTAGGAAAGCATTTTATATCGACTTAGATTTTCTAATCATGCTCACCATGCGCATAAAGGCATAAGCAAAACCCCAAAAAAGTATTGCTGGAAAAATGCTCAATACAGCAATATTTTTCCACTGAGGCGCTAATACCATTTGCCTTGTATCAGACTGCTCGGTACTGCAAATACTTAAATTCTGATTGTTCAACTTCTGCTGCTCAACAATACAGTCTTGATAGGTTAATTTCCCCGCTTCTGTTGCAACTGAGTTAAAGCCGCTATAAAGATAAACGCTCATCCCAAGCGCCCAAGCGAACGAAAAAATAATTGCAATTTTCTGCCACAATTTTAATTTCAGACTCATCTCTTTTCCAGTTTATTGAAGTAAGGTTAGTTTGGCTGACGATGCATTCGAGTTAAATGCATTAGTCACGCTAATCGTCCCGCTACCCGTTAAGGCAATATTATTTGAAACAATATTCCCTATAGGTAAAGTAGCCCCTGCGCTACCAGTTAAGTTAACAGCAGCGGTAGGTGCATAAATATTTCCATTAAATGTAGATGACCCGCTGCCGACAATATTGATTGCATTGCTATTGCTAGCGGGTTGGAAAAATAACATGCCTGCATCTGCGCCAGTTGTCGGTGCTGAGAGATTAAAGCCCCCGCTTCCAGTAGCATTAATGGAAGCCGATGGATAAGTGGAGTTCCCTGTATTGTAGATAACAACACCGGTGCCGCTTACATTCCCGCTACCCGTAAAGTCTGCGCCACCGCCAAAAATGACATAGTTGCCTGATCCCATAGTCACTGCTCCGCTACCTACAATATTAATGCCGCTACCATAAATGACATAATTTCCAGGATTAAAGCTAACAGTAGCAGAACCACTTGTAGAGATCCCATTGTAGTAGCCAGGATTGAGTGTGATATTGCCAGCACCAGCATTAGAAATCCCACCGCAATAATTGCCTGATGGCACTGTATGGGCAACGCTACCTGAATAACTCAGTAAAGTAGTTTGAGTGCAAACGCTTGGAGGGGGAGCGGTAAAGGAGGGGGCTGATTCATTTGCAAATGGATCGGTCGAAGGAGTGGTTACATGAGTCGTAGGGCTAATTGTTCCACTACCTACATTGCTCACACTACCCATAACCTTGATAGAATTTGCCGTGATTGTTCCACTACCAACATTACTGATGGATGTGCCCGTTTGGTTGACTCCGATTCCACAATTTACAGTGGTGAGAGTACCGCTACCAGTCACGCTAATTCCCACCCCAGAAGTGCCAAGGGCAAGCATACAAGGATTTTGTGCCGTCATGCCTGCAATTGCATAAGCATTTAAAGTTAATGTGGGGATGCCCAAAACATTCAAAAAAAATGTATTCCAAGTCGATGTCACGGTTGCTGACGCACATTTATTTTGAGTGCTTGGATTGGGGCAAAGACTATTATCCCCAGGATTAACGATGGTCACCGTAAAGTTATAAGGGTTGGTTAGCGGGTAGACATTCCCGCCGTTAGTTGGGCATTGAATTGATGAAGGATTTACCACGCAGGCTAACGCACTCGAATCGGCAACTTGTTGAAGTTGTGTGCGTTTAAGGAACATAAATCCCCCATCAATTGCAAAACCTGCAAAAGCGAGTAGCACAACCAAAATTAAGGCAACAGTAATAAGAACTGCGCCTTCTTCATTCTTCTTAAAGCTGGTCATTTAATCTCCTCATGTGCTTAAATATTAGAACTACTTTAAGCACTTAGACTAGCTAAATATACATCCATTTTGTAAATAAATAGCCTTTAGAGCAATAAACATACTTAAAAAAGCGCAAAAATTGCCTGTAGTCAAATTAATCACCAATTCCAAAAAATCGCAAAAGAGGTTTAGCAATTAAGAGTTTCCGTTAACGACTTAAATAACTCTTGTGATTGGTGTCGTAGTGAAATTAACAGGAGCATCTCTCTGTACTATTTTTCAGTTCATTACTGTGAAAGTTTGAATATCGCTGGGCTTGTAAGGCAAATAGGTTTTTTCTCCTCTCTAGCGTAATTTTTTATGTATTGATAGGTCACTTAAGGGTCGTTACCAGTAGCTTACGCATTGGGATCATTCTTTAGTAATTCTGCTTGTTCATTCTTGTAGTCCACTAGCATTTGATCTATCTCATAGACTGATGGGTCACTATTGACTAACTCTGTATCAGGGGGAGTGGAATTCTTAGGTTTAACCAAGGGGGCTATCCGTAGTGTTCACAATCACCTTGCCAAGAGATAGATAAAAATAAGCAGTTGAAAAAGGTTTATTGCAACACTGCTACCATGGAGCAAATAAAAACGTTTAGTTTGCCCAAGGTCTTTAGCGGCATTAATTTTCTCAGTAAGATAAAACAGAGAAAATGCAAAAAGGGCGGCACAGATAGCTAGCAATATTTTGCTAAGCAATTCAGGCGCAGTAAATACGCTGACAAACGTAATGAAACCTAAGCTTGCATAATATTTAGGGAAAAAGTTTCTAACGTATATGCTAGACCATTCGACAGGTAAGGCGATTAGAGACCCAGCCACAATCATCAACTTTAAAGGGTTTTTTAAAAGGCGCTACACCAAGAAGATCTTCGCTTTGAATTTGCGAGATGATGTCACCCAATAATTCAGCGACTTTTTGATGTTCTTGAGGAATTGGGGTAAGGGGATCTTTTTCTAAAAGCTCAACTTCCCCCACCCAAAGTCCATTTGACTCCTGTTTGCTGTTCATTAGCCTGAAGCGTTGCGTGCCAAAAGACTTGGTCATATAGAGGGCAGGCTGGACAGGATCAAAGTCTTCAATTTGAGCCAGAGTGCCAATTTTAGAAAAGTAAAGAGAGATCCTCTTCGTTATCGTCTGAATTTTTGATAATGCTCACCACACCAAATTCGGTCTTTTCTCGTAAGCATTGCTTGATCATGTCGAGGTAGCGAGCCTCAAAAATCTTTAGAGCAATTACACCACCTGGAAAAAGTACGGTACTCAGAGGAAATAAAGGGATTTTATGAATAGTGGGAGTGAAATCAGTCATCTGATTAATGTAATGGATTTATGCCATTCTTGCTGATGCTCAATCAGGACCCAATGCCACCACTATTTTACTTATGGCCAGCACTAAAGGTCGTTTGCGTTTACATTTAAGCCACGACTAAAGGATAACTTACCCACTCCCGAAGAACAAGTTGCGAATGAATGCAACTATGATTTTTGGGCTGCGGAAAATCAATAATGAAAATAGAGAATTTGTTACAGCTGATGCACACATTTGCCGCAATATGCTACAAGGTTAGCTTCTTTGGGGTATAAAATTTTCAATCAAAAGGTTGTGAATGATATTTACTAAGTCTCAATATTCGCATCCATCTTCTGCCCAACATAAATCAAGGATCAAACATGCGCATACCTGAACATAAATACGGGCTATATTTATTAGCTTGTGTTTGTGGCTTGGTCGATGTCACCTGTTTTGTAGGTCTTAATGGTGTGTTCTCGGCCATGATGAGTGGCAATCTATTGATGTTCGCCATTGCTCTCTCTGAAGGCCAGCCATATGTGCTTGGTTTTAAGTATGTTCGTGCATTTGGTGCATTTACTATAGGCATAGTGATTGCAACTCGCGTCATCAAATTTTTGGGCGGCGGAAATAATTCACGGAAAGCATTTTGGCTGGTATGGCTTTTAATTGGGGCTGCAATGATGTTGGCTATTTGGAGGTTCCCTGGGTCTCACATACCATTAAGAGACATGCTGGTTGGATTACTTTCGGCGGCTATGGGTGCAATGACCACCATTATTAGGATTCATGGTGTCCCCGACCTTGCTACCACTTTGTTTACTGGTACCTATACTGCATTGATTGCCGAGTCTCCTCTCGTTGGCAGCAGGAGCGATAGATGGTTACGGAGATTTCTCTCCATTTTTATTTTTGTTATCAGTGGAGCTGTTGGTGGCTACCTAGCAAAAACTAATCCAGCGTGGTCACTTGCGTTGGCATTCGCTGTTATGTCATTCGCCATGGTGATATTTCAAAAATCATCAAAAGATAAACCATAACCATCATTATCGGCCTAGTATTGAGGGCCATTAAAAGATGCTCCAAGTATCAAGGTGTGGATTTCTTCGGCATTATTTTGATTTGATGTTTAATGTAGTTTTGAACCAAAATTCACACCATATTTATCATGAAAATAATGCCACTCTTTCTGGTTTTGGCACTCAACATAGCGTTTAGCATTTTCTCGACAGCTGTGTATGCAGATCCACCAATGCTACCTTTTTACACCTCCGTTATAAAAATGGCTCCTGAAGGTAAATTGGGGCAAGTCATAAAAAAAGAAAAAATAGAAACTGCCATTAAAGGAGCGCAAGCCTGGAAGATAGCTTACATTTCTTCCGATGTAGCAGGGCGCAAGACAATTGCAACGGCAACAATCATTTCTCCTGTTGGCTCGGCACCAAAAGAGGGGAGACCTATTTTGGCTTGGGCACATGGCACAACAGGCTCAGCACAAAACTGCGGCCCATCTCAGATTATTGAACCAACTCGCCCGCTTAATGAGTATTTCCTGACAGATGGCGATTCTTGGACCGACTTTGGGATTCCTAACGGTCAAGAGTTTATAGATCAAGGTTATGTAGTTGTTGCTACTGACTATCAAGGTCTAGGCGGAGGTGGTAAGCATCAATATGCGGTGGCGCAAACCAATGGCAGGGATGTCATTAACTCCGCAAGAGCAGCTAGTTCCATGAAAGAAGTAGGCGCCGGTAAGAAGACCGTAGTTTATGGTTGGTCACAAGGTGGTGGAGCTACTATAGCTGCAGCAAGTTTGCCTGACTACCAAGCTCTTCAAGGTACCGCCGCAGACAACGTTCAATACCTTGGGTTTGTTGCATTAGCACCAGAAGATGTAGCTGCGATGCTTCCAAATGCTCCGGCTGATGAGGCTGGGGCGACTAAGCTGATGAATGGATTTACTCAGGCTAATGTGCCAAATGTATTCTTATTTACTCATTATGTAATGGGTCTTTGGGGTACTCAAGCAGCATTTCCTGGTCTGCAGTTGACTGATGTATTGACTGATGAAGGTGCAAAGGCTGTCGATAAGTTATCTAAAAATAAATGTATTCATGTGCTAGCGGATAGCTTTAACTATGCCTATGGGGACAACTATAAATCTCTTTTGAAACCTGAGCCTAGCAACTCCTCTGCTTGGGTAAAAGCATTTATTGACGGAAGTGTAAAGCCCGTAAAGCCTGTGGCACCAGTCGTAATTTACTGGGGCACCAAAGATACTGCAGTTCCCCCAATCATGCATGAGCTTTATCAAAGGCAAATGTGCGCCATGGGGGCGAATGTTGGCAGAAATCAATTGCCGGGAGAGCAAACACACTTTACGACACCAGGTGTTTCAGCGCCAATGTATCTTGAGTGGGTTAAGGATCGTATAGCAGGCAAGCCATTAGCAAACGGATGCCCGAATAACTAGATCAGAATCAATATTAAGATAATGAGGTATTAGGGGATGTGAAACCACCTACGGGCGGTAATCTCTATAGGTCTATTGTAAAAAGTGAGGATTTCAAGTCTCATCGCACTCAATTTCAAATGGATTTATGGCCTGCATATTTTGGCATGTAATATATGAGCAACAAAATTTCATTTCCCAACTTCACTAATTAATAAATCTTATGTTGCTAACCAGTCAGATAAGGATCTATCTATTCGAATCCAATTTATTGCCCTGGCTATTGTTGGGAGCCATGCTTTTAATGATTGAGATAGGTTGGAGGGTAGGAGGGCATTTTGCCTCAGTGTATAAACTGGAAAAAGCAGAAGCAAGCGAGACTTTTATGGCTGCCATTTTTGGTTTATTAGCCTTATTGTTGGCAATTACCTTTTCTGGTGCATCGGACAGATTTGATAAACGCCGAGACTTAATTGCCAAGGAGGTAAGCACTATTGGTACGGCTTACCAATCCATTGATCTTCTGGCACCAACAAGCCAAATAGTTGTAAGGGATTTATTTAAAAAATATCTTGATAGTCGAATAGATATTTATCAAGGAAGTATGGCCGAAGGAGATTTGGCAAAAAAATACCAAACGCATAATGAAATTGGCAACCAATTGTGGCAGGGAGCAGTAAATGCAGTTAAGGCAACTGCATATCGAGAAAAACTGGTTGCCGCCCAAATTTTGCCCGAGGTATCGGATATGTTTGATGCGTCGGAAAATCAGCGATTAGCTATGAAATTCCATCCTCCTCCCATTATTTGGCAGGCGCTCATATGCCTTTCGCTCATTGGCTCATTGGTTGCTGGTTATAACTTAGGTATAGAACAAAAAAGGGATTGGTTTTTAACCATTGTCTTTATGCTCCTAATGACCGGAACCATCACCATCATTTTAAATCTGGAGTATCCAAGAATTGGATTTGTGAAGTTGGATGACTTTGATTTTGAGTTGATTTCCTTAAGAAACTCTTTTTAATACTTGTTAAGTTAAATTTATAAGCATTTCTTTTACATCGAAGATTGTTTATTGCCATAATTTTCTAGATGTCTTAAATAGGTCAAGGGTAGCCCTTTGATAGTGCTGCATCTTTGGCTCTTGTATATTAGCCCCGGCTCATTAAAAGTCACCAATAAACTTGAGTATTTTTTCGTTTAGTAGCGCGCTAAAGGCGCTGACTTTGCCGCTCTCTGAGCTTGAGAATAACTTGAGAATTAGATGAAATGCGGTATTTCAATACTTATCTGAAATCATAGGTTTTAATTAATGAGCGCTCTTAGATAGAGGCTTTTGTACAAACGCTACCATGGAGCCAATAAGAAGAATACAGCTTGATATTAAAAATCCAATAGTCAAACTTCCGAATTTATCGGCAATCCATCCTGTCAATGTTGGCCCTATTACCTGGCCAATAGCAAACACCGTAGTGAATACGGTAATTCCAGAGACCCATTGCTGTTGAGGGAGGTTGTGTTTAACAAACGCAGTAGTTGCTGCCACGGCAGAGAGGAAGCAACCGCCAAAAATTATTCCTGAAAGATAAATTATGCAAATGCTTGTTAAGCTCAATAATTCATTTCTTTGTAAATTTATAGCAATGATGGCTGGGAGAAAGCTTGCAAAAGCAAGTAATCCATTGAGTATTCCAAGAGAGCTTCCCCCTTTGTAGATATCAAGCATCTTGGCCCATATTTTGCATGAGATCATGACGCTTATGCCAAGCAGCCCATAGAAGAGATAAATGGAGTTGCTAGTCATACCCATTTGTTTTAGAAGGGCGACAATAAAGGTCATATAACCTATATATCCCATTCCAAAGCAGCAGTAACCTAGAATAATTTTTCCGTAACTTGTAATAGCCGCGGGCTGATTAATGTTTTGTTGGGATGTTGATGGATGAATAGACAGGCTTGGTTTTATCAATATGAGTGAAAAAAGGAAGCCTATAAATGCAAGCACCCACCAGCCTAATTGCCACGAATGCGCCCACTCCTGACTGGCTGCCCAATGCGTAGCAGTCGGAATAATTAAGCTTGATAACACTATGCCTATGCCGGTGCCACCATAGTAGATGCCAAGGACCAGGCCTGATTTTAAATGATGCATGCTACCGAGCTGAGCAGATAGGATTCCGCCACCAACAAATACAAAAGCGCTAAAAATTCCAGCAAAAAGTCTTAAAAGAAATAGTTCGTAAGTACCGGAAACTGCCCCTGATAATCCTAGTAATAAAGAGGTTAGAAGGGCGGAAATAATAAAAATTTTAGAAGGCGTAGTCCATTTAAAGAGTCGGGGGCACAATAGTGCACCCAGAAAATATCCTCCTGCATTTGCGGTATTCATTGTCCCTGCAATTAAGTATGACCAACCTAAGTCTTCACGCATTATCGGTAGAAATAGTGCGTATGAGAATCTGGCTAGGCCGAGAGATATTGCCGCACCTAATGCCAGAGCAAAAGCAGTTGCAATTGGTTGGCGTTCCGAAAAATGTGCATATTTACTCATGTCACTCAACGATAGCAAACTTTTGAGCGCAACTAAAAATAACGGCTGTGTACAAGGTTGTCCTATAGAGTGGGGCTAAAATGTTCATTTAATGGACTGGGGTATTAAATGAAAAAGCAGATTAAGTCCCAAGTCGTTAATGATGGGAGCGGATTAGTGTTAGACAGGCTTGCCGTGGCAGTAGAAAAGCCAGGTAAAACGACTCGTAAGAATTCTGAAGTAAGTAGGTATTCAGAGACAGCATTAAAAGAAGATGTGCTTGAAGCCAATAGGCATATTGGTGATCACATAGCTTCAGCTACAAGGCGATCTGCTCTCATTCGGGAGTATTTAAAAATCACGCATCCCGAAGTCACTATCAGAACCATTACGCGCATCATCTCAAAGAGTGCTGATAATATAGATTAAATACTCGCCAAATCAAAAAAATATGCAGCCAATCTATCTTCATTTTGACTGGAATTCTCAATAGATTCTAGCAACGCTCAAAAATGCCAGCAGCACCCATGCCAGTGCCGACGCACATGGTGACCATTCCATATTTAAGATTTCTTCTTTGTAACGCATGAATAGCAGTCGCTGCCCTAATGGCACCAGTAGCACCTAATGGATGACCTAAGGCAATAGCGCTACCAAGAGGGTTGACCTTGTTTGGGTCTAACTGAAGATCTCTCATAACAGCCAAAGATTGAGCAGCAAAAGCCTCATTTAACTCAATCCAGTCAATATCTTGCTGGTTAAGACCTGCCAGTCTTAAGGCCGCAGGAATGGCTTCTTTGGGGCCGATTCCCATAATTTCTGGCGGAACTCCCTTAACAGCAAAACTGACAAATCTAGCTAAGGGGGTAAGGCCAAAAGTTTTGATGGCTTTTTCACTTGCCAAAATGAGGGCACCAACACCGTCAGAGGTTTGTGAACTATTGCCAGCTGTCACACTTCCTCTAGCGGCAAAAGGCGATTTTAATTTAGCCAAGCCCTCGAGAGTTGTGTCGATTCTCGGACCTTCGTCTTTTGAGAATTCACGCCATTTAATATCCACTTGGCCTTGGTCTAGGTTCATAGATCGATCAGCAATATTGACAGGAAAAATTTCAGAATTAAATTCACCTGCATTTTGTGCGGCAAGCGCTTTTTGATGCGAAGTTAATGCGAATGCATCCTGATCTTCACGACTAATTTTCCATTGCTGGGCGACTTTCTCCGCTGTGAGGCCCATACCGTAGGCTATACCAATATTTTCATCGCCAATGAAAATTTCAGGGGATAGGGATGGGTTATTACCACCCATGGGAACCATGCTCATAGATTCAACGCCGCCAGCAATCATGACATCCGCTTCGCCAACGCGGATACGATCGGCAGCCATCGCAATTGCATTTAAGCCAGATGAGCAAAAGCGATTTACGGTAATGCCGCCAACAGTATTGGGTAATCCTCCAAGTAGTAAGCCGATGCGTGCAATATTTAATCCTTGTTGTGCCTCTGGCATAGCACAGCCGATGATGGCATCTTCAATAGCCTTAGGATCCAGGGTTGGCACTTGCGTAAGAATATGTTGAAGTGCATTACCAAGCAGATCATCAGGCCGGGTATTTCTTAAAGATCCTCTGCCGGATTTACCAACAGCGCTTCGAGTAGCGGCTACGATATATGCGTCTTGAATATTTTTCATGATCAATGTTTTCTAAAAGAATTAGTTGCGGACTGGCTTACCATTTTGGAGAAGACCCATAATTCGCTCCATCGTTTTTGGATGGGAAATCAAATCTACAAATGCTTGCCTTTCTAGTTTAAGCAACCATTCTTCAGTCACTAGGGTGCCGGCATCCACATCTCCGCCAGCAATAACGTGAATAATTTTTTCAGCGATATGGGCGTCATATTCCGATATAAAGCCACCATCACGCATATTCACCACTTGGCCCATGACTGTGGAAATAATAGAGCGTCCGCCAACTGGAATGAGCGCCGGAATAGGGGGCCGATATCCCGCGTATCGCATTGCTTTGACTTGGTTCTGTGCGAGTGCAAGCAATTCGTAAACATTGGGGACAATGATGTCACCTTTTTGCAGGTAAGCCATCTTCAAAGCTTCTTGAGCTGATGAAGATACTTTAGCCATCGCAGCATTTTCAAAAGACCCTTTAATAAAGTCTAGGTAATTGGCATTGCCAGCCAAACTTACGCCTTGAGCTGCACGAATAGCCGCCTCTTTAAGTCCACCTCCAGCAGGAAGGAGGCCTACGCCAACCTCAACCAAACCAATATAACTTTCAATGGCCGCTACTTTGCGTGAAGATTGCATGACGAGTTCGCATCCACCACCAAGTGCAATACCTGACACGGCTGAAACGACAGGCACTTGTGAGTACTTCACTTTCATCATGGTGTCTTGAAAAAGTTTTACAAAAGGTTCAACGCCAGCTGGACCACCTTTCATAACCATAGGAAGGGCAGCTTCTAAATTGGCTCCCGCCGAAAATGGGCCGCCAGGGGTGCCTAACTTTAGGGAGGTCGGTTGCCATATCACTAGCCCTTCATAACTTGCCTCTGCTACCTCGACTGCCTTCTGAATACCATTAAGTACATCCGGGCTAATAGTGTTCATTTTGGATTTGAACGAAGCTATTAAAACATCGGGCTGACTTTCATCTACCCATGCTCGCAGATCTGGATTTTCATAAATAGTTGTTCCTGATGTTTTGGGGTCAGGTGAACCATCTCCGAGTAAGGATGCTCTAAATACTTGCTTTTGATATACCGGCAAAGAGGAGCGAGGTATATAGCGATTGGCTGAAGCTGACCATGATCCTTCAGGTGTGTGAACCGCTTGCCTATCTGCTACGGGGCCAGTAAACACCCAAGCTGGAAGCGGTTCTTTGCTGAGCGTTTTATCTTGTTCAATATCCTCTTTGATCCAATTGGCTACCTGAGTCCATCCTGCCGCCTGCCAATCTTCAAATGGGCCTTTATCCCAGCCATAACCCCAGCGCATTGCAAAATCAATCTCCCTGGTAGATTCAGCAATATTTCCAAGTTGGATTGCACAGTAATGAAAGATATCCCGGTAAATTGCCCACAGAAATTGTGCCTGAGGATCGTCAGTACTTCTCAGTAGTTCTAGGCGTTCAGAAATGGGCTTTTTGAGTATGCGCTCGATCAACGGTTCGATGGTTGCGGTTGATGGTTTGTATTGAGCAGTTGAAGGATCTAAAACCAAAACTGTTTTTCCTTCTTTGCGATAAAAGCCTACTTTCGTTTTTTGACCTAATGCACCTTTAGCAATGAGCTGACTTACTACCTCAGGAATTTTAAATAAATGTGAAAAAGGGTCATCTTGTAGAGAGTTCTCCATCGTCTTAATGACATGTGCCATCGTATCTAGACCTACAACATCACTCGTTCTGAATGTGGCCGATTTAGCGCGACCTAATTTGCTCCCTGTAATGGCGTCAACAGCATCAAATCCAAGGCCAAATTTCTTAGCCTCCTCAAAGACGGCTAGGATGGAAAATACACCGACCCGATTTCCTATAAAGTTAGGAGTATCTTTCGCCCTAACCACCCCCTTACCCATTGTTGAGGTCATAAAGGTTTCTAGGTCATTAAGCACATCAGGATCTGTATCAGTCGCTGGAATGAGTTCTAGCAAGTGCATATATCGTGGCGGATTAAAAAAATGTACGCCACAGAAACGTTTTTTTAGATCTCCTGAAAATCCTTTAGCGAGCTCCCCAATAGATAAACCAGAAGTATTTGTAGCGAAGATGGCGTGCTCAGGAATGAAGGGCGCTACTTTTTCATAAAGAGCATGTTTCCAATCCAACCTTTCAGCGATTGCTTCGATAATTAAATCGCAATCTGCTAGCAAATTTAGATCATCTTCATAATTAGCGGCCTCAATGAGATTTGCATCCATCGTCCACCCTAAAGGAGCGGGCTTAAGTTTTTTCAAGTTCTCGATTGATTTTTGGGCAATGGCATTTTTATTTGCCGGTTTGCCATTTTCAGATGGCGTTGGTAAGTCAAACAAAACCACTGGAAGACCTACATTAATACATTGAGCTGCAATTTGAGCGCCCATGACCCCTGCGCCAAGTACGGCTACTTTTTTAATGAGTTTGTTATCAGTCATCTTGAGTCTTTCAGAAAAGGTCAGCAGGCATTGCCATTAATGAGCTAGATCCTGCGCGTGCACTGCGAATGAGGTAAGCGGTTTCAGGGAGTAATTTCGCAAAATAGAAACGCGCTGTAGCTAATTTCGCTTCATAAAATGGATCGCCACTAGTTTTATTAGCAAGCGCTATTTTTGCCATACGTGCAAATAGATAGGCATACACTAAGTGCCCAACGATTCGCAGATAGGGTACGGCAGCAGCTCCAACTTCTTCGTGGTTCATCATGGCTTTCATGCCAACTTCTTTCGTCAGTTTTTCAACTTTAGAAGCAATATCTGCTAGTGGGTCTACAAACTCTTGCATCTCTTTACGCACACCTTCTTCATCAATAAAGTTTTCTACAATTTTTCCAAACTTGCGAAGTTTTGCCCCCATGTCGCCAAGAACTTTTCGACCCAATAGATCTAATGACTGAATAGTGTTGGTGCCTTCATAAATCATATTGATACGAGCATCGCGTACATACTGCTCCATACCCCATTCTGTAATGTAGCCATGCCCTCCAAATACTTGCATACCTTCGTTAGTGGCAGTAAAGGCGTTATCCGTTAAGAAGGCTTTGATAATTGGTGTAAGTAGGGTCACCATATCCGCAGTATCTTTTCGTACGCTTTCATCGGGATGATTGAGTTCAGTGTCTATCATTAAAGCGGTCCAATAAGCAAAAGCACGTGCACCTTCAGCATAAGCTCTTTGTGTGAGTAGCATCCTGCGTACATCGGGATGAACAATAATCGGGTCGGCTACTTTATCTGGGGCCTTAGCCCCAGTTAAGCTACGCATTTGAAGGCGTTCTTTTGCATAAACTACAGAGTTTTGATATGCCACCTCTGTTAGTCCCAAACTCTGCATACCAACCCCAAGGCGGGCTGCATTCATCATGACAAACATCGCATTGAGACCTTTATGAGGCTCACCAACCAAGGTGCCAATAGCATCATCAAAATTCATTACGCAAGTTGCATTGCCGTGGATACCCATTTTGTGCTCCAAGGAGCCACAGGTGACTTTATTATTTCCACCTATTGAGCCATCTGTATTGATAGCATATTTAGGAACTGCAAATAATGAGATGCCTTTGGTTCCTTTGGGCGCATCGGGTAATCGCGCCAAGACCAAATGAACGATATTTTCGGCAAGATCATGATCACCGCTAGAAATGAATATTTTTGTACCATTTATGCAATAAGTTCCATCTGGTAATGGTTCTGCCTTTGTTTTCAGAATCCCCAGATCGGTACCGCACTGAGGTTCTGTGAGGCACATTGTTCCAGTCCACTTTCCCGAGACTAGCTTTTCAAGGTAAATACTCTTTTGCTCAGGAGTTCCATGTGCATGAAGGCACTCATACGCTCCATGAGACAGTCCAGGGTACATAGTCCACGCTTGATTGGCAGAGTTTAAAGTTTCGTAAAGAACGGTATTTAAAAGTTGTGGCAAACCTTGACCACCATATTCTGGATCACAGGAAAGGGCAGGCCAACCACCAGCTACGTATTGATCATAGGCCGCTTTAAATCCAGTTGGTGTAGTAACTGAACCATCCTCATGGCGCGTACAACCCTCTTTGTCGCCTATTTGATTTAGAGGAAAGGCTACTTCACTAGCAAATCTCCCGGCTTCTTCGATGATTTGATTCATGGTGTCTTTATCTACATCTTGATATGCCGGTAGTTCTGAAAAAGCTTTCTCAGCATTCAAAAGCTCATGTATGACAAATTGAATATCACGTAAGGGAGGGTCATATTTAGGCATGTTATTTCCTGAAAATAATAGGGATGTCAGACTTGTTTAATTAGTCTTTTGGTTTCTTACAAATATGTCTTTAATAAGCTTATTCGCAAGAGTAAGGCTTTTGGGGTTTTGTAAAAACCGGGAATCGTGATGAACGCCAAGAACCGTGCTGTAGAGCTGAAACAAAAGGGCGTCGATATCGATATTCTTTTTGAAATCACCCGCAATGACAGATTCTTTGATTGCCCTTCGTAAAGCTGTACGCCAATCTTCAACACTTTGAATCAATGCATCGCGAACAATTCCAGGGCGATCATCAAATTCTGCGGCCCCTGAAATGAAAAAACAGCTAGATGTTTCATCGCCAACACTCATCTTGAGCCATGAATGAATCATATGACGTAAGCGGGGGAGTCCTTTGGGTTTTAAGAGAGCGGGGGCAAACACCAAGTCCTCAAAGCGCTGGTAGTACTCGCGAACAACCTCAACTTGCAATTCTTCTCGAGATCCGAAATGAGCAAAGACGCCACTTTTACTCATATTTACTGTCTCTGCGATATTGCCAATGGTTAGCCCTTCAAGCCCCGACTTGCTAGCGATCTCCAGTGCAGCTTGCAGGATGACAGATTTAGTAAGCAACCCCTTTTTGGGCTCAACTGCACCTTTGGCATTAATCCTTTGTTCTAGCATGGATATTTTCTGATGGGTTTTGTTGTAAAAATAATACGATCGTTCGTTTATATTAAAACACAGTTTTTTGCGAATTTCAAAAATCAAAATTTAAAATACCAGCTTGGGTCATGTTCTATATGGGCTGTTTGGTAGTGACAAAATTACCAAGGAATGGAATTGATGCAGTACAACATAATTTTCGGGAAAACCCGAGGTCTAAATAACAAGAAATATCGATACAGTGTGCGGAGTGGTAATTGATTTGACAACAAATAAATTAAACAAGGAAGACACATGAACCAATTCAAAGTTAGCGTATTAGCCCTTGCAATAACTAGCATTGCAACAACGTCAGCCATGGCACAGTCATCTAAGACAAATGCGTGGGAAGGTGCGTATGGGCAAATAGGTGTTGGATACGGAATGTTTGTGCCAAAAATTGGTAATGGAACTGCGGTTTCTCCTACTGGGAATGCGCCAAATGGTGTACCAGCTACAACATATGGATATCCTGCAACGGTTTCGCAAAGTGCATCTGCAAGTAGTGTAAATAATGTAAATACTGGTATAGCAAACTTAGCTGCTGGCTATAACTTTGGAATTAATGAAAGCTATATTTTGGGTATAGCTGCAACTTATTATCCTGGGGCTAGCTCTTCTGCAACTGGGCAACTGAGTGTTGCACCTACAACAATTTCAAGTCCTTTTGGTGCGCTTGTAGGTTCTCCAGCAACTGTACCTGGTGCAAGCACAACAGCAACATACAATGTTAAAAATCTCTACAGCATCGTATTTACACCTGGGTATGTCATTGACAAAGACCGTTTAGCCTATATGAAACTCGGTTACTCCGGCACTACCATTGGCTTATCTGGCCCAACTCTTGCTTATCAAACAACGAATTTATCGGGCTATACAGTTGGTCTGGGATATAAGCAGATGTTTACTGAGTCCCTATATGCTTTTGGAGAGGTTAACTATGCTTCTTACGGGACAAAAAACATATCGGCAACTTTGACTAACGGTACCGTGCTCAATGGAATGACAATTAGCGGAAATGGCACGGACGTATTAGTTGGCGTAGGTTACCGTTTTTAATGTAGTCAGTGCCTGATTAAAAGCCCTCGCCTTGAGGGCTTTTTCTTTCTAATGCATCACGCGTTAATTATTTGCTTGTCGACTATTTCAGAGTATCGTAACTATGATGAATCCTAGTAAGCCTTGGTTAAAGAATTATCCAGAAGGCGTTCCTCATGAAGTGAATATTTCTGCTTATTCATCACTAGTGGAGATGTTTGAGGAATCTTTTGCTCGTTACCCAAATCGTAATGCTTGCGAATACTTGGGAAAGTACATGACATACAGAGAGCTGGACTATCTCTCTAAAAATTTTGGCGCTTATTTACAAGGATTAGGGTTAGAGCCGGGGGCACGTATTGCAATCATGCTTCCTAATATTTTGCAGTTTCAAGTCTCTATGCTGGCTATTTTGCGTGCAGGATATGTAGTAGTAAATGTTAATCCCTTATATACCGCTCGAGAGCTGGAGTATCAGTTAAAAAACAGTGGGGCATCAGTTTTAATCATTTTAGAGAATTTCGCCCATGTTTACGAGCAAATTGTTGATGCGGTTCCACTCAAAAAAACCGTGGTTACAAGTCTTGGTGAATTAATTGGCATTAAGGGCGTTGTAGTAGATTTTGTTGTGCGTAAAGTTAAAAAAGTGGTTCCAAGCTGGAATCTGGTCCATGATAAATTTAGTGATGCCTTGCATAAAGGCTCCAGCATGCACCTACTAAAACCCAATTTATCTTTGGATGACATTGCTTTTTTACAGTACACGGGTGGAACAACAGGTGTAGCCAAAGGCGCGATTTTGTTACACCGAAACATTCTTTCTAATGTTTTTCAAACGGAGTTATGGCTAGAGCCTGGTCTACGCCAAAGATCTATTGAACAACTTGTTTTCTTGTGTGCCTTACCCATGTATCACATCTTTGCACTCACAGCTTGTGCATTATTCGGTATGCGAAAGGGTGGATTACTGATCCTGGTACCAAATCCACGTGATATTAATGGCTTCATCAAACTCCTAGATAAACACCCCAACATTAATATTTTTCCCGGAGTCAACACTTTGTTTAACGCGCTTGTTCACAAGTCTGAGTTTTTAAAAGTGAAGTTACCAAATTTGCTTGTAACTATTGGTGGTGGCATGGCGGTTCAAAAGGTTGTAGCCGATCAATGGCAAAAGATTACTGGAGTACCAATCGCAGAAGGCTACGGCCTTTCAGAAACGTCTCCGGTAGCTTGTGTAAATACGCCGTTAATACCGAGTTTTACAGGCACGATAGGCTTGCCAGTGCCAGGAACCGAAGTACTTATTTTGGATGACTCTGGTATAGAGGTGCTATACGGTACTCCAGGGGAAATATGTATTCGTGGTCCACAGGTAATGGCAGGTTACTGGAATATGCCCAATGAAACAAAAAATGTGTTTACTGCTGATGGGTTTTTTAAGTCTGGTGATATTGGCATTATGAATGAAGGTGGTTACACCAAAATTGTGGATCGCAAAAAAGATATGATCGTAGTTTCTGGTTTTAAGGTATTTCCTAATGAGCTAGAGGAAGTCATTTCCATGATGCCAGGTGTTTTGGAGTGCGCCGCAATTGGCATACCCAATGAAGAGACTGGTGAATCCGTAAAGATTTTTATCGTCAGAAGCATTCCATCTCTCACTGAAGAGGATGTTTTTAATTACTGTAAAAAAGAATTTACCAATTACAAGCGTCCTAAATATATTGAATTCAGGGATGACTTGCCTAAAACTAACGTTGGAAAAATACTTCGGCGGGAGCTGAGAAGCTTATGAGTAATTCAGAGATTCCTTTGGTTTTGCAAGGATTAAGACTGCCAATTATTGCTGCACCGATGTTTACGGTGAGCTATCCAGAACTCGTGCTAGCACAATGTAAAGCTGGAATTGTGGGTTCGTTTCCAGCATTAAATGCCAGGCCACCTGAATTATTGGATGAATGGTTAAGCATGATCCAGGATGAGCTCAAGAAATTCCAATCCGAAAACCCGAGTCGTAAGGTCGGCCCTATAGCCGTTAATCAAATTGTGCATATCTCCAATACCCGCTTGGAGCAAGACGTGAGAACTTGCGTCAAACATCGAATTCCAATTTACATCACGAGCTTAAGAGCACCAGTAAAAGAAATTATTGATGCAGTACACAGCTATGGCGGAATCGTTTTGCACGACGTTATCAGTATTCGTCATGCAGAAAAGGCTCTTGAGGCTGGTGTTGATGGTTTAATTTTGGTTGCGGCTGGAGCAGGAGGCCACGCTGGAAACCTATCACCTTTTGCTTTAGTGGGTGAAGTTAGGGCGATGTATAAAGGTCCAATAATCTTATCTGGGGCAATTTCAACTGGGGATGCAGTTTTGGCTTCACTAGCGATGGGTGCAGATTTCGCCTATATTGGCACTCGGTTTATTGCTAGCAAAGAGGCTCACGCTAGCCATCAATATAAAGATGCGATCGTCAATGCTCGTGCTTCAGACATTGTCTATACCGATCATTTCACTGGTATACACGGTAACTACATTAAGCAAAGTATTGTTACTGCGGGCTTAGATCCCGATAATTTGCCGCCCGGTGATCCACTCGCTTTTGCCAAGTTATCTCAAGCTGCTAAAGATGGCGCTAGCGTTAAAGCTTGGAAAGACATCTGGGGGGCAGGGCAAGGCGTTGGCCTGATTGATGACGTCCCTAGTATTGCAGAAATTATCGATGGCATTGAGCTTGAATTTAATGCCGCCAAGAAAAGGTTACTTGGTTAGATTGCTCAGCTAGAATGGTCAGTAATTATTTGTGACTTGAATAGGCTTTATGTACTCGTGATGCTTTGGATACGCTCTCTGCTTTTTTATATATTCTCTTTTATCTACATAGCGGTCTGTGCGACTGTAATTCTTCTAGCGATTCCTTTTACTAGGGCCGATATGCGCTATGAAATCGCTCGATATTGGAGTCGATCGACTTTATGGGTACTTTCTAAGCTCTGTGGAATTCATTATCAAATAGATGGGCTTGAAAATATTCCAAGAGATCCAAAAACTCCTTTGATCATCTTAGGTAAACATCAATCTGCCTGGGAAACCATTGCATATCCCTCCATCTTTCCAAGGCAGTTGTGTTTTGTTTTTAAAAGGGAATTATTGTTTCTGCCTTTTTTTGGCTGGGCATTAGCCTCCTTACAGATGATTCACATTAATCGGGGTGATCGTGAAAAATCCAGACAGGCGGTTGCGACTCAAGGAAAGAAACAATTAGAAGACGGTAAGTGGATAGCCATCTACCCAGAAGGTACACGCACTGCCGTTGGAGTTTTTAATGCATACCGTAAGGGCGGGGTGCGCTTAGCCATAGCAACAAATACCAATATACTTCCCGTAGCTCAAAATTCAGGGCGTCTATGGGCAAGAAATTCTTTTCTTAAACATCCAGGGTTAATTACTGTTTCAATTTGCCCCATTATTGATGTTCACGGCAAGACAGAAGAGGATCTTCAAAAAGAGCTAGAAAACAATATTGAATCTGAAATGCGCAGACTAGATGCGCCGTCACATCTCTAAGAAATGCCCTCTGCAGTTAATGATAATATTTGGCATCTTCTAAGTAAAAAGATTCATTTCTCATTAAAAGGGTATTTCATATGAAATTCGCTTCGCGTTTTACGCTAGCTTCGCTGTGTTTATTGGGTGTTTCCCACCTATCGATTGCAGCCAATTCATCAGGTGCAGACACCATCTTTTTTGGTGGTCCCATTGTCACCGTTAATGCTAAAAATGATGAAGTAGAAGCTTTGGCTATACAGAACGGGAAAATTGTTGCCGTTGGATCCAAGGCTGTTATTAGCAAAGATTGGCAAACAAGCTCTACAAATGTTATTGACCTAAAGGGTCAAACCTTAATGCCAGGTTTTCTTGAGCCTCATGTGCATATTTTAGGAACTACTTTGACCGAAGGTTTATGGGTGAATCTCAGTAACTTTACTTTGCCCTATGACACCATTGAAACATTGAGTCAAAAGTTAAAAACTGAACTCAAAAATATTCCCGCTGGTGGTTGGTTGGCTGGATTCGGGGTTGATCCTTCGCGCACATCTCCTTTTATGGCCGAATTAACCGCCGACGATTTAGATAAGATTTCCACTGAAGTTCCTATTTTTGTGATGAATCAGTCTGCTCACATTGCGTATGTAAATCACAAGGCATTTGAAGTTGCCGGCATAAACGATAAAACTCCTAATCCTGGTAACGGTGGAATTTTTGTTAGGGATGGTCAAGGTAAATTAACGGGCAAGCTGATTGAGCCACCAACTTTCTTACCCTTGATGGCCAAGATGCCACCGCCTACGGACGAACAATTGATGGTGGCTTTGCAAAAAACTCTCAAGGGCATGGCCTCAACCGGTATTACCACTGCCTCAGACATGAGTGTCGGTGCTCAACTGGGCTTTGACAAAGAAATTGCTGTTTATAAGGCAATTACTGCAAATGAGGCTGCACCGATTCGTATTCGCGGCTACCTTTATGCAACTACGATTCCTAAAGATAATCCGATTAATCCGGAGAATGGTGATGATCGTTTACGTTTTATTGGAATTAAATATATCTCTGATGGCTCTACACAGGGATTGACTGCTGCTTTAAACCAGCCTTATACCTATCCAGAAGGTACGAAATTTCGCGGAAACTTGGATTGGAAGGATGCTGACATCTATAAATCGATGAAGTCCTACTTTGATCAAGGCTGGCAAATTGCGATTCACTCAAATGGTGATCGTGCTATCCAGCAAACCCTTGATAACTACTCTAAGTTACTTGCGGGCAATCCCCATCCAGAAGAGCGTCGCTTAAGAATTGAGCATTTCACCATCAATACGCCTGAACAAGTTAAAAAGGCGGTAAAGCTTGGTGTAATTCCAGGGTTTACTATTGGTCACGTAGATTATTGGGGTGCGGCATTCCATAATCACCTTGTAGGACCTGAGCGTGCAGATCGTATTGATCCGGCCGGTTCCTTTAAGAAATTAGGCGCACGTTTTACTTTGCATAGTGACTCTCCTGTCTCGAACTATGGGCCATTAAATTACATCTCTGAGGCGGTGACTCGTTATTGGCAACTTCCCCCAGCTAAGGTGCTTGGTCCTAATGAGCGCGTGACAGTTGATGATGCGATTCGTGCTGTAACTATTGATGCTGCTTATGACCTACAGGCGGATGATAAGTTGGGTAGTCTTGAAGTGGGTAAGCAGGCTGATTTGGTTGTCTTGGAAAAGAACCCACGTCAAACTTCACCTGATCAAATTCGCAATATTAAAGTTAAGCAAACATGGATTGATGGAAAGCAACAGGTTTGGTAAGTAATTGAATTAATGTTGACGCTTCAAAAAATACTCGTTTCGGCGAGTATTTTTTTGAGAAATAAAGCTCTTAAAACATACTACTGTTTGATTTAATTATTTAATTTATAGATATAATGTTTACACACCAATTCATTTTTACTGGTTGTATGAATGTTGGTTAAGAAGTCTCCTGACGATTGGTTGTGTTTAGCCAATTTTGACCACTCTTTGGAGTGGTCTTTTCTTTTAAGCGTGTCACTTTTTAAAATATTAATGTGATTGCTTGGCTGGGTTAAAAAGTTTTTCTTACGAAACGATTGCAACCCATGAAACTGCAGCCCCATTTTGACTTGATTTTGCTGTTCAAAGCTTAGTCTTACTCTTTAAACAGTCATGACCATAAGCATCTTGACGGCAATAATTATTGCAACGCAACAAACATATTTATTCATTTATTCGTTAAGATAAGATCCTGAATAAATTACGGCTATTAAAGCGTCGTATTTAATAACACTAAGAACTTAATATCTGGAGAAAAATTCATGATTGATCTAAATGTCAATGGAAAAAAATATAAGGTGGATGCGGATCCAAATACTCCATTACTTTGGGTTATTCGTGAGCAAATAGGGCTTACCGGTACTAAATATGGTTGCGGTATTGGTGCTTGCGGGGCTTGCACAGTACTTTTTGATGGTCAAGCAATGCGTAGTTGCGTACTTCCCGTTGGCTCTATTGCCGGAAACAAGATCGAGACTATTGAAAGTCTAGAAAAAAATGGGCAACTTTCCAAAATTCAGCAAGCTTGGGTGGATCATCAAGTTCCACAATGTGGCTATTGCCAATCTGGCATGGTGATGGCAACCACAGCCTTGTTACGCAACAACCCAAAGCCAACTGACATTCAAATTGATGAGGCTGTTAGCAATATTTGTCGTTGTGGAACCTTCCAGCAAGTACGTGAAGCCATTCATGCAGTTAGTAAGGCATAAGGGGTTAAATATGACAACAACAATTACAAATACTTCACGCAGACATTTCATCGTTGGTGCTTCTGCAGTTAGTGCCGGCCTGGCAATTGGCTTTGATTTTTCCCTTGGTATTTCCGAGGCAAATGCTGCCATGGGTACAGGCACTACCTCAATGACTCCGCTATCAGTCCCAGAAATTGGCGTATGGGTAGTAGTTAAACCCAATGATGATGTGGTCGTTCGTATCGTTCGCTCCGAAATGGGTCAAGGCACTATTACGGGTTTAGCACAGATGGTTGCAGAGGAGCTTCAATGCGACTGGAAGAAGGTAAGCTATGAATACCCATCTCCAGCTGAAAGCTTAATTCGTAAGCAGGCTTGGGGCAGCTTTTCAACTGGTGGTAGCCGTGGAATTCGGACATCAGAACAATATGTTCGTAAGGGCGGCGCTGCAGCACGGATGATGTTAATTCAAGCTGCTGCTAATAACTGGAATGTATCTCCAAGTGAATGTATTGCCTTAAATAGTGTTATCACGCATACCCCTACAGGTCAGACAACTACTTTCGGTAAGGTGTCTGTTGCAGCATCGCAATTACCCTTGCCAACCGAAATTCCACTAAAAGATCCAAAAGAATGGAAGTTAATCGGCAAACCAGTAAACCGCATTGATGGAGTACCTGATAAGGTTACCGGTCGTCAGATTTATGCAATTGATCTGAAGTTACCAGGCATGTTAGTGGCTAACATTAAAGAGTGCCCAGTTTTTGGTGGAAAAGTTAAAAGCTTTGACGCCACCAAAGCCTTAGCCATGAAAGGCGTTAAAAAGGTTGTTCCAGTTGGCGATTCTGCTGTGGCAGTTGTTGCCGATACTTTTTGGAATGCTAAAACTGCATTAGAACAAGTCGATATTGTTTGGGATAACGGTCCTAATGCTAATGTTTCGAGCGCTACTATCCTCAAATACTTGCAAGATGGCTTAACGGCAGATGATGCGTTTGTAGGAAACTCCAATGGAGATATGAAAGAGGCTATTGCCAAGTCTTCAAAAACAGTTGAATCTACCTTCTTTTATCCTTTTCTAAATCATGCTACCTTGGAGCCCATGAATGCCTCAGCAAAATGGACTCCCGAGCTCTGTGAAGCCTGGGTTCCAACGCAAGATGGCGAAGCGTCTTTAGCCGCAGTTATTGCAGCTTCTGGGTTGCCTGCTGAAAAATGTAACGTCTATAAAGTGAACTTAGGTGGTGGCTTTGGACGTCGTGGTGCCTTTCAGGACTACACCACACAAGTAGTTAATATCGCAAAGCAAATGCCGGGCACTCCGATTAAATTGATTTGGACGCGTGAAGAAGATATGACACAAGGTCGTTATCACCCAGTCATGATGTGCAAGCTCACTGGGACTTTTGATGACAAACAAAATTTAACCGGCTTGAATATGCGCTTATCAGGGCAATCGATCTTAACTTCGGTACGTCCTGCTGTAGTTGCTGCCAATAAAGGAAAAGATCCGCTGGTATTTCAGGGTCTGGACACCTCGGGAGAGGCAAGTTTGAATTACAGTTTCCCCAATTTAATGGTTGATCACTCCATGCGTAATACTTCAGTTCCGCCAGGCTTTTGGCGTGGAGTGAATGCCAATCAAAATGCAGTTTTCCTAGAATCGTTTATGGATGAATTGGCTGATGCTGCTGGTGCTGATCCAGTGGAATTCCGTCGCAAATATATTAGCAATCCCCGTGCCTTAACAGTACTCAATGCTGCTGCTGAAGGTATTGGCTGGGATAAGCCTGCTCCAGCTGGCGTCTATCGTGGCATTGCGCAAATGAAAGCCTTTGGAAGCTATGTGAGCGCTGCATGTGAGATCTCTGTTACCAATGGCAATGAAGTAAAGATTCATCGCATGGTTGCAGCAACGGATCCTGGTTATGTTGTCAATCCAGCTCAAGTTAAACGTCAAGTTGCTGGATCCTTTGTATATGGTTTATCTGCTCTATTTGAAGAAGAAATCACCATCGAGAATGGTGCAGTTGTTCAAAGAAACTTTGATAACTTTAATTCCATTCGCATTTCTCAAATGCCTAAAGTTGAAGCTATTCTGATACAAGGTGGTGGCAATGAATGGGGCGGGGTTGGTGAGCCTACCATTTGCGTTGCAGCGCCAGCGGTTTTAAATGCTATTTATCGCGCTACTGGTAAGCGCTATAGAACGGCGCCATTAAAAAACAGTGGCATCAAATTGGTTTAAATGGCATTGAAGAAAGCGGGGTATGCGTCAGCAATATTGTTATTGCTAGCCATACTCCAATTTCCCCTCACTGGTTTTACGCAAATCGTTGAGAGTGATGTGATAAGCCAATCACTCTCTGGAAATCCCGGGGATCCGGTTCGCGGTAGAGCAATAGTTTTAGGGCGTCAAACGGGTTTATGCATTTTGTGCCATAGCGGGCCATTTCCTGAAGAAGCTTTTCAGGGTAATCTTGCGCCAGATTTAGGCTTGAGTTCTGCGAGACTATCAGAGGCTCAATTAAGGGCACATATTGTTGATGCTAGTCATTTCAATAAAGATACCATCATGCCTTCCTATTACCGTACCGATAATTTAAATCGGGTTGCTCCAAAATTTTCCGGTAAAACGATTTTGAATGCTCAAGAAATTGAAGATGTCATTTCATTTTTACTTAGCTTAAATAAGCAATGAATATACGAATACAAAATCCGAAAAGTATCAGCACTCAACGACGTAATTGGCTCACAGCCTCTGGGCTCCTGGGTGTGTATGCCTGGTGTCATCCGTTTTTGGCTTTTGCTAAAAAACCAGAAGCTATGCAGGCTATTGAAAAAATTGTAGGGAGCAATCCCATCAATGATGGCAAGGTTAAGTTAACTATTCCTCCATTGATTGAGAATGGTAATTTAGTAGCATTAAAGGTAAGCGTTCAAAGCCCAATGACTGCTACAGATTATGTTGCCGCTATTTATGTAATTGCCGAGGGCAATCCTCTACCCAATATCTTTAGCGCCTATTTAAGTGCGCGTTCTGGAACAGCGACTATCTCGACACGTGTGCGACTAGCTGATAGCCAGCGAGTTTGGGCAATTGCGCAAATGAGTGATGGCAGTTTTTGGAGAGATCATGCGGATACTATGGTGACATTATCTGCATGCACGGAGATGCCATGAGTAAAACCTCCCACACCAAAATTACGATGCCTAGTACAGAAAAAAAAGGGCAGATTATTGAGATTCGCGCTATAGCTCAGCACGATATGGAAACCGGCTTTCGTTACGGTGATGACGGCAAGGTAATCCCACGCGACATTATTCACCTTTTTTCTTGCTCCTATAACGGCGTAGAGGTATTTAAAGCAGATCTATATCCAGGAATGGGCGCCAACCCTTTAATTGTATTTACCACTATTGCCACAGAAACGGGAACCTTAGAATTTAAATGGGCTGGCGATAATGGATATGAGGCGATCGATCAGAGCAGCATTACTGTTTCATGAAAATTTGGCTTTTGATCGCCTTTGCTTTATCTATTGTTTCATGCGGCGCTTTTGCTTCCAGTGATTCCCTCTCTAAAGAGAGGCAGTCTAGTTATGAATTCATGACTCTAGAAAATAAAGCAATGCAAGATGACCCAAATTTAAACCCAGCCATGTTCTGGGTAATGGATGGTCAAAGTCTTTGGAATTTCAAGTCCGGTCAGAATAACGTTGCCTGCGCATCTTGTCATGGTGAGTCCGGAAAAACAATGCGCGGTGTCGCCACGCAATTCCCTAAAATAATGAATGGAAAACTACAAATTCTTGAAGGGCAAATCAATCAATGTAGAGTAGGAAGGCAAAATGCACCCGCACTTGCTTATGAGAGCAAAGATTTATTGGCTCTTACTGCTTTTATCGCTGGTCAGTCCAAGGGTTTGCCTATTACAGTGCATGAAACCTCTGAAAATAAAGCGGATCTTAAGCAAGGGCGCCAGTGGTTCTATGAAAGAATGGGGCAGCTCAATTTATCCTGCGCACAATGCCATGAGGATCGTGCGGGCTTGAAGTTGGGGGGTAGTCTTATACCCCAAGGTCATCCAACCGCTTACCCCATCTATCGCCTCGAATGGCAAACATTAGGCTCATTACAACGTCGTCTTCGTAATTGCATGAGTGGAGTCCGTGCGAAACAGTTTGAATATGGTTCACCAGAAATGGCTCAGCTAGAACTCTTTTTAATGTGGAGGTCCAGAGGCATGCCCTTGGAATCCCCAGGCGTTCGTCCTTAGGGTTTAGTCAAATAAAGAAGTAAATCGTATTTCCCTGAAAAGGGCATAGCGTAATCCCTTATTAGTAGGTATAGTGACTCTAACTTATCTGACTCACACGCTTAAAAGCCCTTGAGTGCTTTGGCTTAGATCGGGATTAACCCGATTAATTCACCGCCAATCATCATGACAACAAATTCTAGTAATGCGCCAGTAAACCCATCCCGCCGTAATCTACTCTCTTCTGGCGCTGCTGCTGTAGGTGCAACACTATTGCCAGCTGGCATGGTGAATGCTCAAGCGCAATCGACTTCTAACAGTCAGACTCCTGTAGCACCCGATGCACCTCCATCTGGTTACAACATACTCTTTGTTTTAGTGGATCAAGAACATTTTTTTCCAAGTTGGCCAATGCCAGTACCAGCGCGTGAAGCCATTAAGAAGAAAGCAATTACCTTTACAAATCATCAGGCCGCCTCTGTTCAGTGCTCATCTGCTCGTTCGGTCATCTATACAGGGCTGCATATTCAGCATTCCGGTATTTTTGATAATCTGAATTTCTTATGGCAACCAGATTTATCGATCAACATTAAAACTATTGGGCATCGCCTTTCGGATTTAGGCTATCACGCTGCCTATCAAGGCAAGTGGCATTTGTCTTACAACATGGATGAGGTCAAGAAGGCTTATGACGCACCCATGGCTAAATATCGCAAGATTATTAAATCCTATGGCTTTGATGACTTCTTAGGTGTCGGTGATATTGTGGATGAGCAGCAGGGTGGCTATACCTTTGATAAGCTTACTGTTTCGTCCGCCATCGGTTGGCTCAGAAATGAAGGTCAAGTTCTTAGAGCTAAAAAACAACCTTGGTACTTAGCTGTCAATATTGTTAATCCACATGATGTAACTTATCTCAATTCTGATTTGCCTGGAAAACCTGTTCAAGGTGCCAAGCATGCTATGACTATCTTGCCAGTTCCAACAACGGATCTGTATAAAGCGACATGGGATAACTACCCGCTACCTGAGAGCCGTAAACAAGCCTTAGATGCGCCTGGTAGACCTAAGGCGCATAAGCTATACCAAGAGATTTGGGACATCTTAATGGGTGAGTGGCCTAATGAAGATCGTCGTTGGAGAATGCTGTTGGACTATTACTTCAACTGTATGCGCGATAGTGATGAGAACGTGGCCGCAGTGATGCAGGGGCTTAAAGATAGCGGCATGGAAGACAATACCATCGTGATCTTTACGGCTGACCATGGCGAATTGGGTGGATCACATCAGATGCGTGGCAAAGGTAGCACTGCATACAAAGAACAGAACCATGTCCCACTGATGATTATTCATCCCGCCTACCCAGGCGGAAAAGAGTGCCAAGCCGTTACCTCGCAAATTGATTTAGCAACTACGATCCTCGCGATGACGGGCAAAGATCAGGTTAGTCTTAAAAAGGTATCCGAAGGCCTTAAAGGGCGAGACCTCACACCGCTATTTAGGGATCCTGGAAATGCAAAGCTAGACTCGGCAAGACCAGCAGCTTTATATAATTTTAATATGCTGACTTTTGCTAGCGAGCGTTGGGCTGAAAAAACCTATCCATGGCTTATGGCTGGACATGTCACCACGCAAAAAGCGATTGATATTTTAAAAGTGAATGAGCCTAACTTTAATAACCGTATTGCTATTCGAAGTGTCTGGGATGGTCGCTATCGCTTCTCGCGTTATTTTTCTCCACTGCATTTCAATACACCATCTTCATTTGAAGAGTTAATTGCTATGAATGATTTGGAGCTTTTTGATTTACAAAATGATCCAGAAGAAATGAATAATTTGGCGATGAATCCTCAAAAATATGCTCCATTAATCATGGCCATGAATCAAGTTATGAATGAACGTATTGCCCAAGAGGTTGGCGTAGATGATGGTAGTTTTTTGCCGATCCGTAATGGTCAGTGGTATTTTCCAACCAAGAGTCAGCGATAGGGATCCACTATTCTGGACAACAAAAAGCCTCTTCGTTGGGGTTTTTTGTTTTTTTAAAACTAACCTACCTATCAAGCTTACTGGTCAACAGGTGGGGCTATAGACAGTCCTACTACCTGATGCTTAGCTATGAGATCGGAAATAAACCCAGAGGCTTTAGATAATTCAATAAAGTTATGAAGATAGAGCAAGGCTTCTGGCTTGCCTTTTGCAATACCTATAGCCTGTTGAATTTCTGCAAACTTTCCATCCAATACCCGTGATCCTGGAATGCTTAACTGCTCTTTTAGAAGACCGGAACGCAGACCCGCAAGAGCCTCAAGATGGGCCTCTACAAATGTATTAAATGCTTCAGCTTCATCTTTGGCCTTAACAATGTGCGCGTTTTTAATGATTCGCTCTAAAGCCAAACCATAAGCACTTACTCCCCACACTGAGATTCGTACGCCACTTGAATCTACCTCAGCAATATCTTGAAAGCTAGAATCTGCCGGAACAAGATAGGTAGCTTCAATTTCAACATAAGCTGGAGAAAAATCAATTTTTTGAGCCCTTACCGGATCAGAGCCAACTAAGACAATGTCATTTACTCCAGCAACAACTGAATCTATTGCCTCAACTTGATTAGCATAAGAGCTTAGCGATGCCGGAACTCCAAGAGAGCTAGCTAATGCATGGGCTAAGTCCGGTGAAACGCCTTGAGGGGTCCCAATGGCATCTGACCCAGTAACAAGAAGATAGTTACCAGTAAAGATGGCTACCTTTAGTAGTCCGTTAGGAGCAAGTTGAGATTTGGTGATGGAGTCCATGGTTACTACTGTAATACTAATTAGGCACTCTTTCTATTGGGTAATAAATTTACATTAAATAAGCATGAAACGACTAGTAAAATGAAAGGCAAGAGGGTATCGAAAATCGCATACACTGACCCGATAAGCCTAAGAGATTTGATTAATAGATGAGCTTTCGTTCAATTTGGAGTCGCATTAAGCAACACCCTTTAGCTAGGGTAGGGCCTGGCTTGGTAACAGGCGTGGCCGATGATGACCCAAGCGGTATCGTTACTTACTCACAAGCTGGAGCTCAATTTGGACTCAATATGCTCTGGACGATGCCTATAAGCTATCCATTGATGGCAGCCATTCAGGTTTTATGCGCGCAAATAGGCAGGGTTACTGGACGGGGTTTGGCTGCAAATATCAAAGCTAGCTTTTCTCCAATCATTGTTTTCTTCCTGGTTTTATTGTTACTCATTGCAAACATCCTGAACATTGCGGCAGATATTGCTGCCATGGGCGAAGTTTCGCAGTTGGTTATTGGCATCGACTGGCACATCATGACGGTAGTGTTTGTTGTGATTACTTTAGCCTTGCAGATATTCGTGCCATACCATCGGTATGTATTTTTTCTCAAATGGCTTACCTTGTCTTTACTGGCTTATGCGGCCGTGCTTTTTACTGTCCATGTTCCGTGGGGTGATGTTGTTTGGAGCACCTTCTTTCCAACGCTGACATTAAGTTCGGATAGTGCTGCAGTTGTCGTGGGTGTTTTTGGCACGACTATCAGCCCATATTTATTTTTTTGGCAAGCGTCCCAAGAAGTTGAGGATATGAATATAAGAGGTCATAAAGCTCTCTTATATGAAAACGATGCCCTTGGAAAATCAGAAATTCGGAGAATTCAATGGGACACTTGGAGTGGAATGCTTTATTCAAATGTCGCAGCGTACTTCATTATTTTGGCAACAGCAGTTACTCTACACGTCGCGGGAATCACTGATATCACTACAGCAGCACAGGCGGCACAGGCTTTAAGGCCATTAGCTGGAGAATTTGCCTACCTTTTATTCGCCATGGGTATTTTGGCTGTTGGCCTCATTGCCGTTCCTGTACTTGCAGGATCTGCGGCATATGCCTTATCCGAGGTATTTGGGTGGGAGTCTAGTTTAGAAGATACAGTGACACAGGCTAAGAAATTCTATTTCATCATCGCGCTAAGTGTCTTGGGCGCCTTAATCATTCAGTACTCTCCCATTAACCCCATGAAAGCATTATTTTGGAGTGCTGTCATCAATGGCTTGGTAGCGGTACCGCTAATGGTTGCAATATTAATTTTGGCCTCGAGATCCTCAATAATGGGTTCTTTTATAGCCTCTAAATTCACCTTAGGTTTAGGTTGGTTTGCAACGGCTTTAATGGCGTTGGCTGCAGTAGTGATGTTCCTTGCTTAATCGCCTATATTTAATTCGCCCAGTTTTTTACGTGAATAAAGCTATCTATTGGTTCTGTATTTGCTTATTGTCTTTTGCAGCCATTGACGGGAACGCCTATGAACCTCTGAATACAGATGATGCCGGTACTGTAAAAAAGAATGGCAACCAGTTGGAGCTATATTTCGACATCATTCATAACAATAAACAACCCAGCGGACCCGGTCAGAATGATGTGGTTCCAGGCGAGGATTTCATTGGCCGTGGGTCATCTTCATTCTTTCCTTTTATTTATACAAGAGGTATCTTCGATGATGTTGAAGCATCCGTTGGAACAACCTACTATTCAACGCCGCGCGGTAACTATTCGCCAATATCTAACAATGTGATTGGCGTAAAGTGGCGTTATTTTGGAGAGGATGGTGTGGGACTAAATTTAGCAGTAAAGCCCATCATTCAACTTCCCGTTAGCAATCAACAGCAAGTTATAGGATTTGGGCAAGCCGCTACGAATTACGGAATCAATTTCATTGCCTCCCACTATTGGGGTGATACCGTCCAATTGCATATGAATGCGATGTATATGTACTCTCCATACAATCCCAATTATTTAAGCGGAGGTAGCTCATCACCCCTTAGAACCAACATCTACACCCTTTCTGCAGCGCCTGTATTAAAGGTGACTGATTATTTAAGTTTGGCGTTGGATGTGGGTGCGCAAACAAACCCGCCTAGTACGCAACAATATTCTGTGCTCTATGGAATGCTAGCTGCCATTGTGGCCTTGGGTGATGATTTAGACTTAGGTCTATCCATGCAACGTAGCGCGCAAAATTTTGCTTATGTTTTGGCCGGCAATGGACCTAACTTAACCCGATCCTATATGGGCCTTACGTGGCGATTTGATTGACCCAGATTAGCGCCCTAAAAAACTGTAAGATTACCTTTCAATATCACTTAAATAAATCATGCAAGCTCATATTCATAGAACGCACCGATCGGGCTGGCTAAGAGCAGCGGTACTTGGGGCAAACGATGGAGTTCTATCCGTGTCTAGCCTAATGCTTGGAGTTGCCTCGGCAAATATGGACTCTTCAGGAGTGTTGGTTGCGGGTTTTGCTGGGCTGTTTGCTGGCGCACTTTCCATGGGTGCAGGTGAATATGTATCCGTTAGCTCACAAGCAGATACAGAGCGAGCGGATTTAGAAATTGAGAAACTCACACTTGCAAACCAGTACGACGATGAACAAGCAGAACTACGTGATATTTATATACGTAGAGGTCTTGACCGGGATCTTGCCACTCAAGTATCTCATCAGCTCATGGCACATGATGCTCTTGGAGCACATGCTCGGGATGAAATTGGGATTACGGATGCCTTAACTGCCAGACCGTTTCAGGCAGCGATTATTTCTGCCATTAGCTTTACTCTTGGTGGAGTTGTTCCGGTTCTGGCCTGTATTGTTTCACCTCTAGATACCCGAGTATCAGTCATTATTGTCGTTTCTCTTATCTTCCTTGGATCACTTGGTGCCCTCGCAGCTCGAGCGGGTGGGGCTTCGCTGATCAGAGGGGCAGGGAGGGTAGTAATCTGGGGAGCGCTTGTGATGGGCATCACTAGCATCATTGGCAGGATACTAGGCTTTGTAGTCTAGTTATTTGGACATTGCCTTAGCCAAATCGTTAAAGCGTTTTAAGCCTAATTCAGTAAGCTCAACATATTTAGCTCTACTGTCAGTAGCACGCCTAAAGCTAATTAAACCATTCCCAATCAATTTCTTAAGTGCAGCATGGATCGTTGCTGGGGAGGCGATGTGCGCCAGAAGCAGCAGGTCACCGACCTTACCATCTCTTTTATCGCTTAAAGCAAAGACCACGGCATTCAAAACCTGAATTTGAATGGGATCGAGCCCATAAAACGTATTTATGGCTTCCTCTTGCCGCACATACTTTATATAAGCCAAAAGCTTCTTGTTTATATTAATTTGTATTTCCCCCGTCAATCCATTTTTAAAATATACTACTTTTACTTTATAAAATTTATAAATCAAATTGGCTTTTCTTTATGACTGACGGATACTCAGACAAAACGATTAGGTTGCTCGATATAGTCTATGGACTTTATGGCAATGACAAGTTATATCCCGACCAAAAACTCCCATTTTCCATAGGCGATGATGGCGCAGTGGCATTAAACGATGATTTAATGACTGAGCTACAAAAAGCAGAAAATCAAGATCTGGTGCCTTGGGCTCATGAAAACATTGTGAAGTTGTTCGAATAAATAGCTTTAACTCATATTTTTTTTGATTTCTCTAAGTATTATTCGCTGCAAGACAAATATCTCTATCTGGTTTTATTTAGCTGGGATATCACCAAGCCAAAGTAAAAACTTCACAAAGCCTTAACCTTGATGAAGTTAGTTCCGTAGTTTTTTGTATCTACCCAAGATGGCAAAAAACCAACATCGTCCCTTTAGATGTCATTGCTGCATACCTCGACACTACCCGTCAGGAAAAAAGTAATATCCATACTGCTGATGACGTGACTTTGCCCGTCGATGGGCGCAAAATAGACTGCAGGAAGATGGTGGCTTCTAGGTTGCTACCTAGTATTTTTTAGTTCATCAAAGGAGTAAATCATGGTCGATATTAGCGTAATCGATTCTTCGGCTCAGGTGCTTACTGGCGGAAAAAATGACTATGATTCGCTATTGGAATTAATTGGAGAATCACGCTTTGTTTTACTTGGTGAGGCATCTCATGGTACTCAAGAGTTCTATCATGAGCGCGCAGTAATCACTCAGCGTCTCATATTGGAAAAGGGTTTTACTGCTGTTGCCATAGAAGGGGATTGGCCCGATGCTTACCGTGTTCATCGCTATGTTTGCAATAAAAGCGACGATAACAATGCTGCAGAGGCTTTATTGGGTTTTGAGCGTTTTCCAACATGGATGTGGCGAAATACTGAGGTAGTGCATTTTATTAACTGGCTTCGCAAGCACAATGATTCGCAAGGTTTATCAACACCAAAAGTCGGTTTTTTCGGTCTGGATTTGTATAGTCTTTTTACCTCAATCGATGAAGTGCTTAAATATCTAGATAAGGTCGATCCAGTAGCAGCCGAGCAAGCGCGCGCACGCTACTCATGCTTTGATCATTTTGAGCGCAATAGCCAACTCTATGGATATGCACTTAGTGGAGGACTGGCAGAGTCCTGTCAAAATGCTGTCGTTGAGCAACTGCTAGAACTTCACGGGCTCGCTCAAAAGGATCTAGAGCATGAGGGGTCAGAATCAACGGATGCCTTCTTTTATGCCCAACAAAATGCTCGATTGGTAAAAAATGCTGAGCAATACTATCGAAACATGTTCAATAACCAAGTCTCCTCATGGAATATGCGCGATCGCCATATGACTGAGATGCTGGAAAACTTAGATCAACATTTAACCCAAAAGCATAATAGCCCTGCCAAAATTGTAGTCTGGGCTCACAATTCTCATCTTGGTGATGCTCGTGCAACAGAAATGGGTGAGGGTGGAGAGTTAAATGTTGGCCAGCTGATGCGTCAACGTTATGGCCATGATGTCAGGCTTGTAGGTTTCACTACCCACCATGGGTATGTAACGGCAGCATCTGATTGGGGCGCTCCAGCACAACGCAAAAAGATCAGACCTGCATTGCACGCTAGTTACGAAGATTACTTTCATCAAACTTCATTAAATAAGTTTTACTTGCCCATTAAAGAAGACTATCGTTTGCGGGAAGCGCTTTCTAAAGAGCAGCATCTAGAGCGGGCAATTGGAGTAATTTACGCTCCACAAACAGAGCGTCAAAGTCACTACTTTTTTGCTAATTTAGCCTCTCAATTTGATGCAATTATTCATATAGATGAGACTAACGCCTTAAGGCCCCTTGAAACTACCAGCCACTGGGTTGATGGTGAGGCGCCTGAAACCTATCCTGTAGGGATTTAATAAGGTTAGAGCCGAACACAGTTCAAGAGCTTAGCTTTCTCAATTGTGAGATCATTCACTGGTGATATCCTTAATTGTTATACAGTTTTTAATCGATAGAGAAGTGCTATGCCACAACTACTGAGCTTGAATTTACCGCTTTATTCAACTGGCTCTAAATCCCCCAATCACACGCTTGAGGTAACTAACCATCTAATTGCTTTGGTGCTCAATATTGCCAATCATATTGAAACTAAACAATTGAAGTCGCTTCCCGTGATTTCATTGGCGCCCTTAACGGTCCGTCTGCCTTCATCTGGCGCAGCTGTGATTTTCCGATTTGGGTGCGTCGTATTTTTTGCTGCTACCGAACAAGACCGAGAGTGGTTGTTAGATTTGCTCAAACCAGCTTGTACTGGAATGCTGGAATCTTTTTCAGAAGAATCACTAACTATTCAGATTGATCCTGAACATCCAGAGGGACCAGAAGGCGATGAAATTTATCTACACGCTCCTGATTTGGATAGAATCAAAATAGTTGCTGAAATATTAGCTAAATCTAATCAAATTGAGTTTTTAGAGAGTCGCTTAAGTAGTGAGTTTGACAAAATTGAACCGCTAGCTCTAGATCTTGCTGATGATGGTGCATTTTCAATCAACACTCGCAATTTAATGAAAACCGTAGGTACGATGTTGCTAGCCGAACAGCGCATGGCTAATCGCGGCGACGTTACTGATCGGTTCAATTCATTATTGACAAGTCCAGAGTTGCTTTTATTGCATGCTCGTCTTGAAGATGAATATGAATTAACCGAACGATCTTTGTTGATAGAGCATAAGCTCTCCACCATTGGAAGAACCGCTTCCACTCTTTTAGAAACTATTCGGTATTCAAGCTCTCATAAAGTAGAAATTTATATTTTGATATTAATTTTTATTGAGCTTCTATTAACGGTCTACGGTTACTTTTTTCACTAAATCACCCAAATTTAAGCTTGCCTCCCATTTCAGTTTTTTTTAGATATACTGCGCCTTAGCAGTTACCAATAAAAAATAATATTGCAGGAGACAGTTCCATGAGTGATTTAAATCGTCGTCAATTATTGAAAATGGGGGCGTTTGTAGCCGCTATTACGCCAACCCTTAATGGCATTGCCAATGCTGGAGAGATTGTTGCTACCACTACATCACCAGAGTCACAGGCTGCAAAAGGCGTTACGCATACGCTAGCTCGCTATATCGTTAATGCGCGCTATGAAGATTTACCCGCAAACGTACGCAAAGAGGGGGCCAGAACCCTGCTCAATTGGGTGGGCGTAGCAGTTGGTGGCTCAGGTCACGAAACCATTCAACGCGCTATTGCCGCGTTAAATCCTTTTTCCGGGCCAAGACAAGCTAACTTATTTGGTCGGCGTGAACGCTTTGACATCATGAATGCAGCCTTTATCAATGGCGTTAGCAGTCATATTTTCGATTACGATGATACCCACCTGAAGACCATTATTCATCCAGGTGGACCCGTATTAGCCGCATTAATAGCCTTATCACAAAACCGTTTAATTTCAGGTAAAGATTTCTTAAATGCCATGATTCTTGGCATTGAAACAGAACTGCGCATAGGTAATTCTGTTTACCCCAATCATTACGATACTGGCTGGCATATTACTGGAACAGCTGGTGTATTTGGTGCAGCTGCAGCCGTAGGAAAAGTCCTTGGTCTGAATGAACAACAAATGGTTTGGGCTTTAGGTTTAGCTGCATCCCAACCGGTAGGGTTACGCGAGTCTTTTGGATCAATGAATAAGAGCTTCAACCCAGGACGCGCTGCAAGTAACGGTATTTTTGGGGCCTTATTAGCGCAACAAAACTTTACAAGCTCAGAAGGGATGATTGAAGCTAAGCGAGGCTGGGCCAATACGATAAGCACCAAGCAAGATTACAGCGAGATCACCGACGGATTAGGTACTCGTTATGAGTCCGCATTAAATACCTATAAGCCCTTTGCTTGTGGCATTGTCATTCATCCAGCGATTGATGCTGCCATTCAGTTGCGCAATCAATATCAACTGACTCCAGAGCAAATTTCAGCGATTCAAATTCGCGTTCATCCGCTGGTGATTGAATTAACTGGCAAGAAAACACCACAAATTGGTTTAGAAGGAAAGTTCAGTGTTTATCACTCGATAGCGGCAGCTATTACCGATGGAGCTGCTGGTGAAAAACAATATAGCGATGCAATGGTTAAAAACCCACGCGTCATTGCTCTGCGCGATAAGGTTACTGCTGTTGTTGATAGCAACGTCAAACCCGAACAAGTGGACATGACCATCACCACTACCGATGGAAGAACTTTACATATATTCATTGAACATGCTATTGGTAGCGTCGAAAAGCCGATGACGGATGCTCAACTTGAAGCAAAGTTCATTGATCTCACTGAAGATATTTTTCCTAGAGCCAGAATGCAAAAATTAATGCAGTTATGTTGGACTGTCGATCAACTGCAATCCGCGGCGATCATTCCGCAAACAGGATCTTTTTCTAGTTGAAATGTGAAAAGCCCTTTTAATTAAGGGCTTTTTTACTTATAAAGGGGTTAATCTTGGTGAATCCTCTTAAGTGCTTGTTACTCAACCACTTTGCAAGCAAGCATTTTGCTTAATTTTTTTTCTGCTTCACTTTCAAAACCGCAATCAACTTTGCGAGAAGAGTTCTCATAAGTTCCAAATAATAAATCCCAAATGGGTATGCCATAGTTGTTTGTATGACGATAGCGTTCGTGATGAATGCGATGCATTTCAGGTCTGACGATGACATAACCAAGCCAGTGCGGAGTAGGGATGTTGGTATGTTCCCAGAACTCAAAGATGGCAACCCATAGAGCAGCCCAAGCTGCTGAGTTAACATCAAATCCCAGTAAACAATAAGCTACCGCATTAATGATGAAAGCATTTGCCAAGAAATCGCTTGGGTGAGCATATAACGCTGTAAGTGCTTGTAAGCGATGTGTACTGTGATGTATTTGGTGAAAGACTTTCCACATCAAATTGCTGCGATGACGCAGTCTATGCCACCAATAAACAAAAAAGGAAATGCAAAAATAACCCAGCAAGCCATTTAGCCAGGCGGGCTTTGTTGAAAAAAACTGCGAAAAAGTACCCGATAGGGAAACATTTCCAAGCAGGGGCAAGATATAAGCGCCAGTAATAGTTGTTAAGGTGACTCCCATACCACCCAAAATAATGACTCTAAATACCCATAATTTATCTTGTTTGTAAGGGTGCAAAGGGTTCACCCTCTCCAGAAGTATTAAAACTCCTGCAACACCTACGGTAATCAGAATGGAATCAAGTGGACTAAGCATGGGTCACCACAACTTGAGGTTATCTTGACTACTATTTTTGTCAGATTTTTTTGCATTTCTTTCTGATCGACTTTCAGCACGAAGAAAGCGCTGTAACTCAGGAGAAATAATCTTGTCGCCTGATCTATTTGTCTGATGATCGAGATAAATCTCATCTAAGAAGGCAAGTACTTCGGACGAAACGGTTTCTCTTTCGTTATCTACGGTAATCATATGGTAGCTATTGCCAAGATAGATTCTTCTCTTATGAATGGACGAAGAGAGATTCATCACTAAATCCACATTGCTGGTATTGGCGATTTCATCATCGATAGCATGAACAGTCAAAATCGAAGAAGTGACTTTATGAAGATTTTGTTTTACATAGCTGCACAGCTTATTACCCTCATGCATATGTCTCAATGTCATATATGAACCACCAACAGAAGAGACCTCTTCGCTAGCCAAAACTTTTTTAATATACGCACGAATCTGTTGATTCTTGATGCCGAAGGGATCTCTTTCTCTATACTTGTATCGATCCCCAAGGCCCAATAACATCGCAAATGGAATAAAACTTCGATACCAAGGTACAGCCCAACCGTTGTAATTTAAGGTAGTAGATAGTGCCAAAACTCCATGGATATTGTGCAGCTTTGAGGCAACAGCCAAAGCCAATGTTGACCCTAAAGAAATGCCTCCAACAGAGACGGGAATAGACTCAAACTTTTGTAACCCCTGGACATAGGTAGCCGCTTCATCGACCCAATTCCACCATTCAGTGGCATTCCCGCCAAAGGCATAGCCAGCAAAAGTGGGGGAGTCGACCCGATAGCCATTCTCTTTAAGGTAATTTGCCAGAAAATTGAATTCCAGTGGAGATGAGCAAAGGCCATGAAATAGTACAATTAAAGGCTTAGAATGGGATTTAGCAGCAAGGTCAGTCATGTTCTGATTTTAGACCCTGCGGAGACAAAATATAAATGGAAGTTAAAAACTCAAAAAATTGGTGCTTGTATAGCAAGAGATTTGCTTATACGACCTCCTTTTTGATCTTTCTTCTGACGACTGCCTTACTCTATACCGCCGGTCGGGATTTTTATAGCGCTCACCCCTATAAATTCTATTTCTTATTTGGCACCTTATTGGCCTATTACTTCGGATTTTGGCCGGCATTCATCTTTATGATGATTGGTACGCTTTATGCCAATTACTATTTCGTAGCTCCTTATAGTGAGCTGATATTAAGTTTTCATGACATTCAGCAGTATTTGCTCAATTTGGTATTGGGATTGACTTGCATTGTTTTGATAGAAATTTTGCAGCGCGAGAGATTTAAATCTAAACTGCTTTTAATGGTTTCAGAATCACGCTATCTGATTTTGCTGCATCGCGATAATCGTCTTTTAAATGAAGTAAAAAGAAGGAAATAATGTCTTCCACTATTAGCGCTCTCTACCTACAAATCTCCGAGAGATTTGGTAAAAATGTTGAGGAATTAGCGCCCGATACGACCTTAGAGTCACTAGGCATAGACTCACTTGAAAAGATTGAGTTGATCTTTGATTTGGAAGATTACTTCAAAGTACGTATTCCTAACGAGAACGCTAAAATTGAGACTTTGCAAGATGTTGCAAATCTCATCGATTCTGCTCGGTAAATAATTTTGAGCAGTCATGCCAATAGAGTAGTCATTACTGGATTGGGGGCAATTTCTTGTCTTGGCATTGGTGCGCAAGCTCAATATAAAAAAGCCATTACTTGTTCATCGGGCATCACTCCATTTCAAGGTGAACTACCCATTGATGTTGATTTGACTTGCGCAGGGACCATTACCGATCCCTTGCCAAAACTTTTAGACCCCTCAGCATCAGGTATGTTTGATCGGGTCGCACAGCTATCTTGGATAGCGGCAAAAGAGGCTATAGACCAAGCTGGCATACAAAATTCCTCCGAAGAAGATCAGGATAGAACGGGGATATTTTGGGGTACCGGTTTTGGAGGAGCAACTTCAATTGATAACGCATACCAGGATATATTCTTAAAGCAAAAAGATCGACTTAGGCCTTTTACGATCATCGGTGTGATGGCAAATGCACCGGCAGCATTGATTTCCCTTCAAACTGGTTTCAAAGGTCCTTCATTAACTTATTCGACCGCTTGCGCCTCTTCAGCTCATGCTATTGGTGAGGCTTATCGCTACATTAAACACGGTTATTGTGATCGTGCTGTTGCCGGTGGCGCAGAAAGTTTATTTAATTCTGCTGCAATTAAGGCATGGGAAGCCCTCAGAACACTTGCCAGTCCTGATGCGCAGGATATCTCAAGCTCTTGCAAGCCTTTTTCTAAAAACCGTTCAGGATTTGTTTTGGGAGAAGGCTCCGCTGCATTAATGCTGGAATCTTTTGACAGTGCCACTAAGCGTGGCGCCAATATTCTTGGTGAAGTCATTGGTTATGGCACTAGCTCAGATGCAGTACATATTACAAAGCCCAGTTCTGATGGCCAAGCTAGGGCGATCTCGCTAGCTTTAAAAGAAGCGCAATTAAATCCCGAAGATGTTATTTATATCAATGCTCATGGAACGGCAACTGAAGTAGGGGATATCGCCGAGACTGATTCAATCAAAAAAGCATTCGGTAGTGAAAAAGCTAAAGAATTAAATATAAGCTCTACAAAGGCAATCCACGGCCATACCCTTGGTGCTGCAGGTGCTTTAGAAATAGTAATTACTGTTCAGGCGATGCAAGAAGGTATTGCTCCAGGTACTGCGTTTTTGAAAATTCCAGACCCCGCTTGCGATCTTAATTTTTTGCCGCAAGAATCTCTTGAGCTGAATATTCCTTATGCAATGAGCAATTCTTTTGCCTTTGGTGGTTCAAATGTTTCTATTCTTTTGGCCAAAAAACCTTAGTTAAGAATTCTTGCGTTTAAATTGCGCAGTAAGCTCTTTGTACCAAAGTACACCCAACGTTATGCCAGTTACCAGTACTTCCATATCACTTATAAAGCCATGTAAATTGTCGGCGACATAAGAATCCGAGGTAATGTTAATAACTATCTCAAGACAAATTAAAGTGCCGGTAAATACATATCGAACGAGTTTTAATTTAGGTGTAAGTACATGATTTAGGCTAGCGGAATTTTTTAACAACACAATAACGCTTGCCGCATTAAGTCCCCAGAAGAAAAAAATGAAGGGGGTGAGAACAAATGGGGCGCTTACATAATAGAGTGTTGACACCAAAAGCTGCAGTAATAGTAGACAAATAATCACAGTATCGTTTCTAAGTCAGCTGACTTTCTTTTGATACATCTTTATTAACAACCCCTGCAAGGTAGAACGAACCTGAAGCAGGGGTGGGGTAAGCAGAATATCAATTGGCCTTAATGATTCTTAACTATTTATTATTTCTTTGGTGAAGTAATTGAAGCTGCCATAGCATCGTAATAGATCACTTTGACTTGCTCGCCAACCGCAACATTAGCTAGCAACTCTGGGTTTTTTACTTTAACAGTCGTAATTTGGCCGCTTGGACCTTTAACGGATACCAATTTTTTCTCACGATTTACTTCAACGATATCTGCAATGATGTCAGTTGTATTGGAGATTACTTGAGATGGTTTTTGATTAGCCTTGGATGAAGTTACTTTTTCTGTTTCAACTTTGCTGCGAATACCATCACTCTTCGTTTTAATCAGTTCAATTGCGACCGCCAATTCATAGGTAACGCTTAAATGGTCGCCTTTTTTAATTTGATCAAAATTGGTAATGTCTGGGCCAGCCACAAACTTTGTTTCACCATCAGCATTTTTAAAAACAATGGTGCGAGTCTTCTTATCAATACTGACGACATTTCCTTCAAACAGCTGATAAGTATTTTCGGTAACGGCCGCATCAACAATTGCAGGTTGGTTGGCATCGGCAGCCTGAGCAAAAACTGAGGCAGAGCCAGCTAAAAGCGTTGCGGAGACCAAAGCGATACGAGCGTATTTGAATTTCATGTATGTTCCTTATATTTTTTAATAGACCTGATGATATTAGCGTATTTTTATGACTATTCCAGTGGTTTAACCTAGCTTCCAATCCTAAGGTGAAAATTAGAGATTTTTGATACCATCCAGATCTTGATATTCATCTACTTTAAGGTCTAAGATGCCCCGTTTTGCCGCCAATCTCACAATGCTTTTTAATGAAAGCCCGTTTCTTGAGCGTTTTGCTCTAGCAAAGGCTTGTGGATTTTCTGCTGTGGAGTTTCTTTTTCCTTACGCCTTCTTAGCCGTAGAAATACAAAAAGAATTAAAAACCCATGATTTAAAGTTGGTTTTACATAACTTACCACCAGGAGATTGGGATGCAGGGGAGAGGGGCATTGGCTGCTTACCGGATAGGGTGGATGAATTTAAGGCTGGGGTTACAAAAGCGATTGAATACGCCAAAGCTCTCGGAGTTGATCAACTTAATTGCTTGGCAGGAATTGCTCCTATTGGAGTGGATCGAAAAATATTGCACCAAACATTTATAAGCAATCTTCAATATGCATGCGCTGAACTTCAAAAAGCCAACTTAACACTATTAATTGAGCCTATTAATACCTTTGATATTCCTGGTTTCTTTTTATCCGGAACTGCGCAGGGCGTCAATATCATCAATGAAGTTGGTGCTGCTAATCTGAAATTGCAATATGACATCTATCACGCACAGCGTATGGAAGGTGAATTAGCCAATACTATTTTGAATAACTTACAACACATTGGTCATATACAGATTGCCGATAATCCTGGCCGCCATGAGCCTGGTACCGGAGAAATTCATTATGACTTTTTATTTGAATATTTAGACCAGATTGGGTATCAAGGCTGGATTGGATGCGAATACAAACCCCTTAAAAGAACAGAAGACGGCTTAGGCTGGATTAAAAAATATCTCACATCCACGAAAGTTTCATGATGGCGTCAACATTATTGGTTTATTTGCATGGGTTTCGTTCATCGCCACGCTCGAGTAAGGCGGCGATGACTGGTGAGGCTGTTAAAGCACTTTCCACCAAAGAGAATCCCATTGAATGGTTTTGCCCGCAGCTGGTAGCCTCTCCTAAAGAAAGCATGAAGTTGGTTGAGGATCGCATTGCCAAAGCAAACGCTGATCGTATTGTTTTTATTGGCTCTTCATTGGGTGGTTTTTACATTAACTATCTAGCGGAAAAATATCACTCTAAAGGGGTTGCCTTAAACCCAGCCGTAAGAGCCGCAAGGGAGCTTGCTCCTCATGTTGGCATGATGACTGAGTATGACAGCGATAAACCCTATGATTTTCGTCCTGAATACATTCAAGAGCTACAAGATCTACAGGTAGAAAAAATACAAGATCCTAAAAACTATTTCCTTATTGCTGCTAAAGGTGATGAATTACTCGATTGGAAAGAAATGGTGGAGTTTTATTCTGGAGCCAAGCAACTCGTTTTAGAAGGAAGTGATCATGGCATAGCTAATTACTCTGAATATCTCCCACAAGTTCTTGATTTCATCACCGCATAATTTTGATCTATAGTTTTTTTCCTCAATGAAAAGATCCCTTTGGGTTCTGATCCTGGCATTAATTGTCTCAGTTCTGGGGCATTTCTTTTTATTGTTTGGTTCAAGCTTTTTGCATATTGGTACACCTACAGAAGTCCCAGAAGAGTTAATTATTAAAACTGAATTAAGGCCTGAAGCGCCGCAGAAAATTCAACTTACCAAAGCCCCAAAAAAGCCTATTCCCAGCAATTCGTCAGTAGCGTCAACTGAGGATGCCAATGCTGATAAATCTGGAGCGCAGGGCGCTTTGCTCAATCAAAAGGGGCAAGCATTTCGTTTGCCGGAGTCAGCAATCTTGTATTACGATGCCTATGTTGATGGACAACTCTATCAAAGAGGTCAAATTGACTGGATAGTCCAAGGTAATAACTATCGTTTGCACGTCAACATTCCCTATGCATTTATTGGGCCTTTTGTTTATGAATCCATTGGATCGATAGATTCATATGGCTTAGCACCGACGATATATTGGGCCAAACGAGGCTCAAATCCGCCAAGATATTCACGCTTTGATCGAGGTCTAAATGAATCCGAATCAAATACTGGAAAGATGTTCTTTTCTGAGAAGCCTGAATTCACGCCAGACATTATTCCTGGAACCCAAGATCGCTTTAGCTTGATGTTCCAGTTTGCTGCATTATTAAATGGCAGCGACAAAATTGACGAAGCGGGCAGTATTCGATCAGTTCCAGTTGTGGATTACAACAGCCTCGAGATGTGGCAATTTAAAAGCTATGGGGAGTCTATTTCAGATGACATACCGAGTCTGGGCAAGTCCGCAAATCGTCATTACGCGCTGTTACAACGTGAAAATGACCCCTATAAGCGTCAGGTGGACTTATGGCTAGCGAGAGATCTCGATTGGTTGCCCGGAAAAATTCGTTCACAAGAATCTAATGGACGTGTTTTAGAGCTCGTCTTTAAGCAAAAAGCTCCAATTAGTCCAGATTAAACATTGCCCTGACTATCAGCAACTGCGCTTTTATTTGAATGGCTTAATAGGGCGCCCATCATGGAATACATGGCAGCTCCAGACATAGAAACAGAGAAAATCCCTGAGAAAGAGATGAGGATTGGCAAAATCCTCCAATGCTCGGATAAGGTGTAATCACCATAGCCAACCGTGGTGTACATTTCACCGGCAAAGTAAAAGGTCTGAGGATTGGTAGCAAAAACCTGAAACGCCACGCAGACATATGCCCAGGCAATAATTTCCGAAAGATGACTGGCAATAATGAGCAAAATGGCAATGAAATAAGAAAGAAAATTTGCCCCATAAACCTTACGAGTACTCAGCTTTCGATCTAAAGCATGAAAGGCTGAAGCAATCGCCAAAACAGCAACTCCATGGATGGTGAGCATGAGGCAAGCCAACAGCACAATGATCCAAATCTGACTATTGCCCATGTCAGTATTGATCTGTGAAAAGAAGGTATCAAAACTCGGAAGGGTTGAAAAGACACTGAAATTCATATGATGGGTATTGGTAAGTAGTTCGTCTGGATCAATTGAATATCTTGTTTGACATAATAATGATTATACGCAAATGATATATAGGTCAATATGAAGCTCATTTAGCTGGATATTGCCTTGGGACCGCCTGGATATGGCTGTTTATAGAGCTTTTGCCAACGTGACATTAGACCATCGCGAATACCGTCTTTAGAGAACTTTTCAGCCACATCGATTGCTGACATTCCATAAATATTACGAATTTTGAGATCAGCGCCATTATCTAAAAGCAACTTAACCACTTGCTCATTGCCCGAGCTAACAGCCATCATCAAAGGCGTGGTGTGATTGGGGCTTAAAGCGTTTACTTGAGCGCCATTGGCCAACAGAAATGCAGCAACATCGAGATTGCCCCTAGTGCATGCGTAATGAAGTGGCGTCCAGCCTTTGGGATTGATTTCAGCTTTTTTGTTGATAACCAACTGCTTAACCACTGGTAAGTCACCTTCAATAGAGGCAATCATCAGTGGAGACTCTTCGGCGTTATTGGTTAAATTAACGTCTATGTCCTTGTTATTTAACAAGTAATCAACCACCTTGTAAGACTTGTCTTTAATAGCCACAATCAACATCGGATTCCCTTTGGGATCCTTAGTATTTGGGCTAACCCCTTGTGAAATCAAAGACTTCACTTCAGAAAGATCATCAAATACTGCAGCTTTTCTGAAATCCGCAATTTGAGTAGGGGTTTGAGCATAAATCAGGCCACTAAAGCACAAAATGGCACCCAATATCCCAACTTTTAAGGTACTCTTAATTTTCATGCGGTACCTGATAAATTCTTTTTATCTACCTGAAAACATTCAAAAAAGTTTTTTGAAGTTTGCTCTGCTAGGCGCTCAATAGAAATTCCTTTAAGTTCAGCAACAAACTCTCCAACCTTAGACACCCAGGCTGGTTCATTTGTCTTGCCTCTATATGGAATTGGCGCTAAATATGGAGAGTCCGTCTCAATCAACATTCTTTCGAGCGGAACCTGTTTGCAGGTTTCTTGAAGGTCTTTAGCGCTTTTAAAGGTCACAATTCCGGAAAAAGAGATAAAAAAGCCCATTTCCATGGCGGCATTTGCTACTTCCATGCTTTCAGTAAAACAATGCATCACGCCCCCTATTCGATCCGCACCCTCTTCTTTGAGGATTCTCAAGGTATCTTCTGAGGCTGAGCGTGTATGAATGATTAAAGGTCTGCCAGAGGCTATAGCAGCTCGAATATGCGTTCTAAAGCGCTCTCTTTGCCATTCCATAGACTCATAACTTCTTTCGCCCATACGAAAATAATCCAAACCTGTTTCCCCAATGGCAATGATTTTGGGATGTTTTGCAGCTTCCACTAAAAAATCTAGAGTGGGTTCGGGGGTATCTTCGTAGTCTGGATGTACGCCTACAGAGGCATAAAGATGGGCGTGATCCTCGGCTAACTGCCTAACCTTGGGGAAATCAGGCAAATCTACTGAAACACAAAGAGCGTGACTAACTTTGGCGTTGACCATATTGGCCAAAACCTCAGGCATGCGAGCTTGAAAATCAGGAAAATCGAGGTGGCAGTGCGAGTCTATAAACATGACTCGCTATTTTAGTCTTCAAATACCTGTTGATATTGAGAGAGCAAGGATTCCAGTTGAATTCTGATTGCTAGAGGATGATTTTCATGGCGACGCATCTGAATCACGGATTTCCAAAACTTCAATAATTTTAAGGTTCTGGCTTGCTGAGATAAAGCTTTTAGCGTGGCTTCATGCTTGGGGAAATACCGAGGAGCTCCTAATTCTTTGACACTTTGTAGATCGGCAAGCCACTTTTGCATGGTTGCCAATAATATTGAGAACTTGGCTTTTTGGATCTTTTCTGCTGCATCCAACCAGTTCATCCGAGAACCTTGAGACATTGCTTGAAGTAAGTAGCGTGACGCTTGGATTGAAATGGTTAATTCATCCTTTTCATCCTGATTGTGACGAGCTTCTAGAGAGTTAAAGACCGCAATGGGCGCCCCACCCTGTTCGTCATAAATCGATTCCATATCCCCATCAGAGATTTTTAAGCCAGCTATGCGTGCAAGCTGTTCGCGTAACCAGGCAAGACCAACATGACGATCGGGCCTAGGGGCGGAAAGTAAGCGGCAACGTGATCTGATGGTTGGTAAGACACGATCAAGGCGATCCGCGAGCAATATAAAGATAGTATTGCTTGGTGGTTCTTCCAAGGATTTAAGCAATGTGTTCGCTGAATCTGAACGCAGCATTTCGAGTGGGTAAATGAGAATGACGCGATTACCCCCGCGATGTGATCCTATTGAAAGCCCTTCAATGGCTTGACGGGTTTCTTCAATGGAGATATTTTTCTTTTCTTTTTTTTCTGCGACATCGCCATCACCATCATCGCGGGCAGCTTTGGATTTCTTGGGAGAGTCAGATTCGACATCCAGATCACCATGCGGGAGCAGTTTTCGATGGGTTTGGGGCACTAAAGAAATAAAGTCAGGATGGTTGCCAGTGTCAAACCAGTGGCAGGCTTCGCATTGGTTACATGGCTTAAGGGTGGCATCCTTGCTTTCGCATAAGAGTGCTTTAGCCAGCTCAATTGAAAACTCAAACTTTCCAATACCTGACTGGCCATGCAGCAGAATGGCGCTTGGGAAGGCGTTGAAATTTAAACCATCCCAAAGCGGTTGCAACCAAGGTGCAATCTTATTTGATGTCATCTAGAGGGAGATCTCGATATCTTTTAGTTCATCCCAAATCGCTTCTTTAGTATGGGTTGCATCGACTAAATGAAAACGCTCTGGATCTGCCTTAGCCCTACGGAGATATTCTTGGCGAACCTTTTCAAAAAAGTCTAGGTCCATTTGTTCAAATTTATCTGGCGCTCTCACTTGAGATCTACGCGCTTCTGCAACTGCCCCTGGTAAATCAAAGAGGATTGTTAAATTTGGCTGTATAAGCCCGCCTTGGGGGGCCGCTTGTACCCAGCGCTCTAATTCATTTAACTTTTCGATGCTTAAGCCCCGCCCTCCTCCTTGGTAAGCAAAACTCGCATCAGTAAAACGATCAGTAATGACAATTTTTCCCGCTTCAAGCGCGGGTTCTATAACTTGCGCAAGATGTTCACGTCGCGCGGCAAACATCAACAATGCTTCAGTCTCTAAATGCATCGGGGCATTGAGTAATAAATTACGCAGTTGCTCACCCAAAGATGTTCCACCTGGTTCACGTGTCATGACGATTTCGCGGTTAGGAAAGCGCTCATGCATTAAAAGACCAAAAGCCTCGATATGGGTACTTTTTCCGGCCCCATCAATGCCTTCGAAGCTGATGAAATATCCTGGGTATTGAGCTGTCATGTTAATTCGATGATTTACTTGAATGGGTTTTGGTAGAAGGCTTACGTTGGTATAGATCTACAGCTTGTTCATGCTCATTTAAGGTCGAAGAGAAATGACTACTGCCATCTCCACGCGCAACGAAATACAGCGCGCCACTATTGGCCGGATGCACTGCGGCAAGCAGGGATTCACGGCTAGGCATCGCTATAGGTGTTGGAGGTAAACCTTTATGCATGTAAGTATTGTAGGGACTGTCTTTGCGAAGATCGGATTTTCTAATGTCCCCGTCAAAATGGGGGCCTATTCCATAAATAATGGTGGGATCTGTTTGCAATGGCATGCCCCTATTGAGTCGATTAATAAAGACTGCGGCTACCATGTCTCGGTCGCCAGCTTTGCCCGTTTCTTTTTCGACAATAGAAGAGAGAATTAAAAGCTGATATGGCGTTTTAAGAGGGCTTTCTGCACCCTTTTGAGCCCATGCCTGTGCCAATTGCTTTTGCATGGCCTGAGAGGCTCTGAGGTAGATGGCAATATCGAGCTCATCCGGGTCAAACACATAAGTATCGGGGAAGAAAAGACCTTCATCTCCGGGGTAGCTTAAATTCAATTGCGCTAAAAGTTCTTTTGAGCTCATTCCAGCAGTTTTATGGATTAGGGCTGGATGCGCGTCTACTAGAGCTCGTAATTGCCAGATGGTCATGCCTGGAATAATGGCAATCGTTTCTCGAACCCGATCCCCTCTAGCTATTTGGAGCAAAACTTGCCCAAGACTGGCATTAGGCAAGAATAAGTAGGTACCGGGTTTTAGTTTGGAGCCTACAAATAATGCTCTAGCACCAATAAAAAATCCCAATGGATAGGTTTGGATACCCTGTTGTGCAAGCTGCTCACCTATACTCATTAGACTGGACTGAGCCTGAATTTTGACCTTATACGCATGCAAATCAGGGGTATTGGCCTGCGAAGGAACTACTGGCCATAAAAAAACTATGCCATAGACTAAGCCAATGAAGGCAATCACCCATATCAAAAGATTGCTAAGTGGATTTGACTTAGCATTTTTAACAAACAGATTGCGCTTAGGAAATTTTTTACTCATCAGGCTATGATAAAAGCTCATGACAATTCACCAGCAAAACACCTCCATACCAACCGGCTCGATTAAATCCGGTCTTTGCCCTTTGCCACAATGGGGTCTTATTCTCGTAGAAGGGCCAGATGCGGCCAGCTTTTTACACAATCAACTGACCAATGCGGTTTTAGGGCTGGAGCGTACCTATCCCCCTCAGTTAGCCCAAGGTCATTCAGCGGTCAGATTGGTTGGCTATTGCAGCCCCAAAGGTCGTTTGATGGCTAGCTCATGGCTTGGTCTATTTCCCGCAAACGTGTCTGCGGATGATCGCTTTGCTTTGTTTATCTCTAAAGATATCGCTGCAACTTTTGCCAAGCGCTTATCGATGTTTGTCTTGAGATCCAAAGTTAAGGTGATGGATGTTTCTGAGCAATGGGTGATAACTGGTCAATATGGATTAGAAAGTCAAATTACACCCCCTACCAATGATCCTGAAAGTTTCACATTAAGGTTGCCTGAGGTCCTCATTGGCGGCCAAAGTGTTTCACGCCTTTTGCAGGCTAAAGCCAATAACTCATCTGAAGACTTAGCTACTCCCAATAACGCCCTTGAGATTTGGAATTACCTAGAGGTGATTAGCGCCATCCCTCGAATTGTTTTGGCAACCCAAGAACAATTTGTGCCGCAAATGATTAATTTTGAATCCGTTGAAGGTGTGGATTTCAAAAAGGGTTGCTACCCAGGCCAGGAAATTGTGGCTCGCAGTCAATATCGCGGAGTGATTAAAAGAAGATTGCAGCTAGCTCACTTTATGAATGAAGGCGTTGAAAGCAACCTGGCTCTTTTTCAGCCTGGTACAGAGGTATTTCATTCAAATGATCCAGCACAACCAGCCGGAATGGTGGTACTTTCCGCGCTTAATCCATTCATATTAAATCGCATTGATCTACAAGTTGAATGCAAGCTAGAGGCGCTTGAAGATGGCCAGTTGTATTTAGGCTCTACTGAAGGGCCTGAGTTAACAATAGATTTACTGCCCTACCCTCTAATAGAAATTTGATCTAGAAAATCTATGTGCCTGATTCTTTTTGCCTGGAAATCTCATCCCGACTATCCGCTTGTTGTTGCGGCCAATCGTGATGAATTCTACGAACGCGATACCGATGGCATTTCCTGGTGGCCAGAACATCCTCATATTTTGGCTGGTCGTGATCGTGCGGATGTTTTAGGCAGCCCTGGAACTTGGTTGGGGTTTTCAAACGCCGGTCGCTTTGCAGCTCTCACCAATGTTCGTGCGCCAAGCGAGAAGAAACCAGATTCTAGAACCCGTGGTGAGCTATCACTCATGTATCTTGCTGGCCAGTCTCGACCGATGGGTTTCGTTCAAGAGCACTCTAAACGTTTTGAACAATACAACGGCTTTAATTTGCTGATGGCGGATTTAAGTGATCCTGCAAACTCAGAAATGCATTGGGTAAGCAATCGCCTCATGATGGGTGAAAAAGTTCGCCCTCGTAAAATTTATCCAGCCCAACCATTAACACCAGGCGTCTATGGACTATCAAACGCTATGCTAGATACTCCATGGCCTAAGGTAAATCATCGTGTTGCATCCTTTGCGCAAACCTTGGCAATGGATCATGGTGACCTCAGAAATGCTGATCATTACTTACGCCTTTTAGCCGACACCCATCAAGCTAGTGACCATGAATTACCCAGCACCGGTGTTAGCAAGGACTGGGAAAAAGCTTTGTCCGCGGCATTTATTAAAACGCCTTCTTATGGCACCCGTGCCAGCACCATTCTTCGGGTGCGAAAAGATGGCAATTTTGAAATGGTTGAGCGTCGCTTTGATGCAAACGGAACCATTGGTCACGATGTCGTAACCGGGCAAATTAGTGCCGCCTCAGGGTCTAACTTAGCCGTTTAATCTTATAGATGCTTAAACCGTGCGATGGTCGTCGTTTACAACGCGCTCGCCATTGGCATTACGAGTAGGTAAACGCTTTAGGTATTTGAAGGTGCCTGTAGCCATACAACACACTTCACCTTGATCGTTGTAAAGCTTGGCTTCGCAAAATGCCATCGTTGCAGTATGACGTACGGTATCGGCCTTAACTCGTAAAATTCCATTAGCAGCTTGCATGAAATTGTTTTTTAATTCAATCGTCACAACACTACGATCTCCAGGGTCCGCCGAACGAGCTGCAACAGCCATAGCCACATCCATTAATGTCAAGAGAACGCCGCCATGGGCAACTTCCCATGTATTGGTATGCTCTGGTTTAAGAGCAAGAAGAATCTCCCCTTTACCCATTTCCGCACTAATTAGGCGAACCCCTAAAAGTTTCAAAAAGGGAACATTAAGCTCCTCACCAAGATTGGCTAATTGGGTGGCAGCGTTGATTTGAACTGTATTTGTCATAGGGTTATTTTAGTAGCTTAAGACGGCTATGGGAATTCCCCCTAGAATAGACGAATATGGCATTTACCTTAAGTGGTGACGATGTTTGTCACTCGATCTCCCCTACCCCAATTACTGCCCCCTATTGGGTGGCTTTTTCCTCATCTGCCGCAGAGTTGATTGGACTCCCCTTATCCGCTGATGGTTTCCCAAAAGATAAGGGGTGGCTAGATATCCTCGCAGGAAATCAAACATCGGGTGAAAATCATCAATTTTTAGAGCCTAAAGCTACCGCTTATAGCGGCCATCAATTTGGGATGTGGGCTGGACAACTGGGTGATGGGCGCGCCATCTTGCTTGGTGAAATCTCCGGCCAAGAATTACAACTCAAAGGTTCAGGAAAAACCCGCTACTCCAGAATGGGTGATGGTCGCGCTGTTCTACGATCCTCAATTAGGGAATTTTTATGTAGCGAAGCAATGCATGCGCTAGGAATATCAACGAGTAGAGCTTTAGCTATTGTCGGTAGTAAACAAACCATTGTTCGTGAAACTTTGGAAACTCTTGCCGTGTGCGCTCGGCTTGCGCCAAGCTTTATTCGAATTGGCCACTTTGAACATTTTGCATCCCTCGGGTCAATTGATCGTCTTAAAGAGCTGGCTGATTTGTTAATTCAGGACCACTATCCAGAGTGTTTAAATACGAGCGAGCCTTATTTGGAGTTGTTCTCCGTTATTTGCAAACGAAATGCACTGTTGGTTGCACATTGGCAAGCTGTGGGTTTTTGTCATGGCGTAATGAATACTGACAACATTAGTGCATTAGGTCTAACAATTGACTATGGCCCTTTTGGATTTTTGGATTATTTTCAAATAGACCATATCTGCAACCATAGTGATCAAGGTGGTCGCTATGCCTACCATCGCCAACCCCAAATCATGCATTGGAATATGGCCTGTTTAGCTAGCGCAATGTTGCCACTGATCCAACTCAACCATGCCGATGACCAGGCGCAGACTTTATTGAAAAGTGCTTTAGATAACTTTTCTGTTACCTATGCGCAGGCTTGGCAATCTCACTTTCGTCAGAAGTTGGGACTTCAAATTAACCTAGATGGCGACGTGCAATTGATAGAGCGCTTATTACAAGCGATGCATGATTCCAGAGTGGATTACACATGCTTTTTCCGCGAACTCTCAAAGGTAAAGCGCACTTCAGACATAAAAGATATTTCACTAAGAAATCAATTTATTGATCGGAAAAACATTGATCAATGGTTTGTAGATTATTTAACCAGACTTCAATCTGAATCCTGTGAGGACTTGGAAAGAGCCCAATTGATGAATGAAGTGAATCCTAAGTACATCCTTAGAAATCATCTTGCGCAAATCGCCATTGAAAAGGCTCAAAAAGATGATTTTTCTGAGATTAATAAATTATTAGAAATTCTGAGTCACCCATTTGATGAGCAGAGCGAAAATGAGCAATATTCACAGCCTCCCAGCTCTGACGCAGAGTATGTTTCCGTGAGTTGTTCTTCATAGTGATTTAAAGATTTAGGCGAACATTGCATAAAGGATTCATGATGACAAAAACTGATCAAGACTACAAAAAAGAATTAAGTGAAGTGGAATATAAAGTTACAAGAGAGGGTGCAACTGAAAGACCTTTTACTGGTAAATACTGGGATCATTGGGATAAAGGTCAATATAAATGTGTTTGTTGCGGAACTCCATTATTTGCCTCAGATACAAAGTTTGATGCTGGCTGTGGTTGGCCAAGCTATAACGCCCCAGAAGATCAGGGTGCGGTTATTGAGCTTAAAGATAGCTCTCATGGAATGATTCGGACTGAAGTGCGCTGTTCAAAATGCAATGCCCATCTAGGGCATGTCTTTGATGATGGCCCTCAACCTACAGGCTTAAGGTATTGTATCAACTCCGCTTCACTCAAATTTGAGCCAAGCGAGAATGCAAGACCCAACGAATCAAAGTAAGCTCAGCAAATACCTGGATAATTGATTGATGAAATTTTTATTTGACCTATTCCCCATCATCTTATTTTTTATCGCCTTTAAATTAGGCGATATTTATAGCGCAACTATTGTTGCTATGGTCGCTACCATATTGCAGATTCTGTGGGTTTATTACCGTCATCGCAAAATCGATGCAATGCAATGGGTCAGCCTGGTGATGATTTTGGTCTTTGGTAGCCTAACGATTTTTTTGCATAACAAAACCTTCATTCAACTTAAACCTACTGCGCTGTATTGGTTATTTTCAGCAGTACTTTTCATCAGCGCCCAATTCTTCCAAAAAAATTGGATTCAGGTCTTAATGGGTAAACAAATTACCCTCAAACCCCACCGCTCTACTTCTATGTGGCTTAAGTTAAACCACGCTTGGGCTATCTTCTTTTTCCTGATGGGTGCCCTCAATCTTTATGTAGCATTTGAATACTCAGAAGAAGCCTGGGTCAACTTTAAGCTTTTCGGAAGTACCGGGCTTTTGTTGGCTTTTGTTATCGCACAAGGGGTTTGGTTAACTCGCCATATGGAGCATCCAGCAGAATGAGTACAAACCAAGCACGTATGAGCAGATTTGATGCAGACCTAAGGAAAGCTTTTCAGGTAGAAGAACTCAATATTGAAGATGAAAGCCACCTGCATGCTGGTCACGCGGGTGCTGCATCTGGCGGGGGTCACTTTAAAGTTATCATTACCGCCCCCGAATTCAAGGGCTTAAATCTGGTTGCAAGGCATAGAGCCATATACGGAGCTCTGGCAAGTCACTTTCCTGCCGATATCCATGCATTAACTATAGTAGCGCTCAGCCCTGACGAAGTCGGTTAATCCCCTGCTCTGCTTTAATATAGCTATGTAGATATAGCTATATTTAGCCCTTTTAACCTCAAAATCACTTAAATTTCATGGTCTCTATACGTCAACTTGCAAGTATTAGCGCTATTAGCGCAAGCCTCATCACTGGCGCGGCATTCGCTCAAAATGCCGTTATTGTGAATGGTAAACCCATTCCAAAAGCTCAACTGGACAAACTTGTTCAAAAATCTGGTCTGCCAGATAACCCACAGGTTCGCGATCAAGGTCGTGAAATGTTGGTAACACGCGAACTCATTCTGCAAGAAGCGGATAAACGCGAAATCACCCAAAATGAATCTGTACGTGATCAAATCGAACAATCCCGCATGGGAATCTTGGTTTCAGCAGTGTTTCAAGACTATGTAGCTAAAGAAGGCTTCACCGAAGCTGAACTTAAGGCTGCTTACGAATCCATGAAAAGCCAGTACTCCGGCAAGGAATACCACGTAGAACATATTTTGGTGGAAAAAGAAGCGGAGGCAAATGCCCTTATCGCTCAAATTAAAGCTGGTGCAAACTTTGAAGATTTGGCTAAAGCGAAATCTAAAGATCCAGGCTCCGCACCTAACGGTGGTGATTTAGGTTGGGTTAGCGATAAAGCGCTAGTGCCTGAATTTACCAAGGCAATGGTCCCACTCAAAAAAGGTCAGATGACTGACAAGCCTGTGAAAACTCAATTCGGTTGGCACATTATCAAAATGGATGACACACGCGATGTTAAGGCTCCTGACTATGAATCTGTAAAAGATCAACTCAAGCAGATGATTGCTTCTGATCAAAATTGGCAAAAAGCTAAGTTTTCAGAAATGATGCAAAAGCTCCGCGCTAAGGCAAAAATTCAATAATCATTGAATGCTTCAAAAAATAACCCAGGTTTAATGCCTGGGTTTTTTATGTCCAACCCAATTTAAAAAATAGCGTTATATTTAAAACCATGATGATCCTCCATACCATGCTCAGAGTCGGCAATATGACTCGTTCTATTGATTTTTATACCAAAGTATTGGGTATGAACTTGCTTCGCACTGCTGAGCGACCCGAACAAAAATATACCCTAGCTTTTTTGGGTTATGGTCAAGGCAATAAAGACGGTCAGTCCGAACTTGAACTGACCTACAACCATGGCGTTGATTCATATGATCTTGGTACGGCTTATGGACATATTGCCATTGGCGTGCCTGATGCTTATGCCGCCTGCGAAAAAATTAAAGCCTCTGGTGGAAATGTGACTCGTGAAGCTGGGCCTGTATTAGGTGGTGATACAGTGATTGCCTTTGTAACGGATCCTGATGGCTACAAAATTGAGTTGATTCAACGCTAAGAATTGAAAGCCGATTCATATCAACTAGAGATCATTCCAAGTCTTGCACAAGTAGATGCCAGTCAATGGAATGCTCTTCTATCCTCAAATAGCACGCCTTTTTTAAAGCATGAATTTTTAAGCTCTCTGGAAGAAGCTGCTTGTGTCGGTGAAGAAACGGGTTGGCAAGTAGCGCATTTAATCATCAAAGATGGCTCTTCAGATTTAGTTGGTGCTATGCCCATGTATTTAAAGCAACATTCTTATGGTGAATTTGTTTTTGACTGGGCATGGGCTGAGGCTTATCAACAACATGGTCTAAATTATTACCCCAAGTGCTTATCAGCCATCCCCTTTACTCCTGTTCAAGGGTCGCGCTTTCTCGTTAGAAACGATCAAGATAAGGAATCTATTCAAGGGGTTTTAATTGATGGACTAAAAGAAATTGCGATTCAAAATGAACTATCCTCAATTCATGTTTTATTCCCTGAAGATAATGAATTAAAAGCCCTGGTTGAACATGAATTCATGTTGCGTGATTCTGTTCAGTTTCATTGGCAAAATCAAGGCTACCAAAACTTTGAACAATTTCTTTCGGCGCTAAATATGAAAAGGCGTAAGAATATTCGCCGTGAAAGAGCTGAGGTCTTAAATCAAGGCATAACTTTTTCCCACATATCTGGAGAAGAAAGTTCGGATGCTGATTGGCATTTTTTTTATCGCTGCTATGCCAATACCTATTTTGAGCATGGTTCAAAACCCTATTTGAACCCTGAACTTTTCAAGCTTCTCGTTCAAAAAATGCCTGCGAACTTACATCTCATCATAGCCAGTAAAGATGGGTCTCCTATTGCTAGCGCATTACTTATTGTCGACAAAGAAAACGCTAGCGCATATGGACGTTATTGGGGTGCTATAGAGTATGTCCCTTGCTTGCATTTTGAGCTGTCTTACTACCAGGCGATCGAATACTGCATTCGTGAGGGCATCCAAACTTTAGAGGGTGGCGCTCAGGGAGAGCACAAGATGGCCAGAGGTTTTATGCCTAAAACCATTCAATCGGCCCATTGGTTGGCGGATCAACAATTTTCCAATGCAGTGAAGCTTTACTTAAAACGTGAACATGCCGGAATGGCGGCTTATGTTGATGAGCTTGCTGAGCATACTCCGCTGAAATCGACTAAAGTACAGCCATGACGTCTAACTCCAAGCTCGATTCCCAAGATGGGTCACACTCACTTTCTACGGGTGATGATGCTTCTGATTCACCCTGTATTGGAGTTTGCACAACGCTTTATGACGAGATTTGCCAGGGATGCGGCAGAACATTAGGTGAAGTAAGCAACTGGGTATTTTTGAGCCCAGAAGAAAAAGATGCTGTTTGGAAGCGTATTCGTGCAGATGGAAGTGCGATGCGATTCCAGCGCCAACTCAAGGAAATGAAATCATAAAAAAACAGGGTTAATTTTCATTAACCCTGTGCAGTTGTCAGCCTGCTAATGCTTGGCTTCTTAAGTACTCTTCATAAGTTCCAGAGTAATCGGAAACAGTGCCATCCATCTTGACTTCAAGAATGCGGTTAGCCAATGCAGAGACAAATTCACGATCGTGAGAAACAAAGATCAAAGTGCCTTCATATTTCTCTAAAGCGATTTGTAAGCTCTCAATAGATTCCATGTCCATGTGATTGGTTGGTTCATCCATTGCTAAGACATTGTATTTTTGAAGCATTAATTTGCCCCAAATCATGCGCCCTTTTTCTCCGCCGGATAAAACCTTTACCGATTTACCAATGTCATCGCCAGAGAAAAGCAAGCGACCTAAAGTTCCGCGAATGACTTGATCATCATCACCGGTGTAGCGCCAAGCATTCATCCAGTCCATCAACGTCTCATCTTTGGCGAAGAGCTCAGTATTGTCCTGAGGCATCACGCCTACGTTGGCGTTCTCGGCCCACTTTACATCGCCGCTATCTGCAGGAATACCGCCAAAACGCTTGCTCAATATGCATTTCAAAAGCGTGGTTTTACCAGCACCGTTTTGACCAATGATGGCAATCTTTTCGCCAGCACGAATGCTCAACTTTAAGTTCTTGAAAATCACTCTGTCAAATGCCTTGGTCAAACCATTGCATTCAACTGCCATGTTGTGAAGCTTCTTCTCTGAGTCAAAGCGAATAAAGGGGTTTTGACGCGAGGAAGGTTTGACTTCAGTGATTTCAATTTTCTCTAATTGCTTTTGACGTGAAGTCGCCTGACGGGCTTTTGAAGCATTTGCAGAAAATCGTGCAACGAAAGCCTGAAGTTCAGCAATCTTCTCTTTTGCTTTTACGTTTGAACTCATTTGCTGAGCACGCGCCTGAACAGAGGCAAGCATATAGGAATCGTAATTTCCAGGATAGACTTTAAGTGTTCCAAAATCCATGTCGGCCATATGCGTGCAGACTTGATTTAAAAAATGGCGGTCATGGGAAATGATCACAATCGTGCTCTTGATGTCATTGAGAATATCTTCAAGCCAATGAATCGAGTGAATATCCAAGTTATTGGTTGGCTCGTCTAACAACAATACGTCCGGGTCTGAGAATAAAGCCTGGGCAAGTAAAACGCGTAATTTCCAACCAGGAGCAACATTGCTCATTGGACCATTGTGTTGGTCGATTGGAATGCCAATACCCAAGAGCAATTCACCTGCTTTTGCCTCAGCGGTATAGCCGCCGTACTCAGCATACTTGCCCTCAAGCTCTGCAGCGCGCATGTAATCTTCATCAGTTGCGTCTGGATTAGCGTAAATAGCATCACGATCAGAAGCTGCCTTCCACATTTCTTCGTGACCCATCATCACAACATCTAAAACGCGAATGTCTTCGTAGGCAAACTGATCCTGGCGCAATTTACCCAAACGAATGCCCGGGTCTAAGCTGATATTTCCGCTGGTAGGCTCAAGTTCGCCACCTAAAATTTTCATAAAAGTAGATTTGCCGCAACCATTGGCGCCAATCAGGCCGTAGCGATTGCCGCCGCCAAACTTGACGGAAATGTTTTCAAACAGGGGCTTCGCCCCAAACTGCATAGTGATATTAGATGCGGACAGCACGGATGTTTTCTAGCTTTCTGATATTGAATGAAATCGGCGTACTTGCTACAACTGACTACAAGTAGGCAAAGAGCGTTATTTTAACGGTTTTAAGGCCCTTTTACGGCCAAACTCACACTTTGACTCTAAATGGTGTGAAATTCGTGTCCGTATCGTAATAATCCTCATTTTCTTTACGCTTGAGGAGATTGACGAGGAAATACGTTAATGGGGTAGCTAGGACCTCCCAGGAGGTTTTGAGGATATATTGAGCTAAAGCTACTTCAACTACCTGCTGGGTTGACCAGAGACCATAGAAGGCGAGCATATAAAACAAGGATGAGTCGATTAACTCACCAATTGCAGTAGAGCCAATGGTCCTCATCCAAAGAAATCGACCTTTAGTCAAAATCTTCATTTTGGCCAGGACGTAACTATTGGTGAAGCTGCCACACCAAAATGCCATCATGGATGCCAGAGCAATCCGCCAAGAATTACCAAAAACAGTTTCAAGCCCTTGTTGATACTTGTCCATGTACACACCTGGTGCAGGAGGTAAAGCAATCACAATTTGAGCCATGATGGCGGCAAATGCTAATGCAGCAAAACCTGCCCAAACCGCCCTTCTATCATAGGAATATCCATACACTTCCGTTAAGACATCACCAAAAAAATAGGCAATAGGGAAAAACAGCACGCCACCACCAAAAGCAAAATCACCAAAATAAGGCAAATGAATAAGGGCTGCTTTACCTGCCCCAATAAAGTTTGAACACAGCAATACGACAACAAAAGCCGTTAAAAGGAGATCGTAGTAACGGTGATGGCGGCGCCCGATGGTCATATGACTAACTCACTTTTTCAAGAATAGCTTGAGCTGCCTGTTGGAAAGACTGATCGCTATCGTCATTTAGTTGAACAAAGAAATTCTCATCGTAAAGCGGGAAATTGCGTTTGATGGAAGATTGATAGGAAGGGTCATAGTGCAAGACCAATAACTCCTCAACTAAGTCATCAAAATTGCCAGCATCAATTGCCTCATTCCATTTTTCTATTTGCACTTTCCCATAGCGTGAAGTCAGCAGACTTAATTTATGTTTGAAGTTATCTGTATCAGCAAGAAAGTGGTGATATTCACGTAGCAACCAGGATACGCGGGTAGCGGTTGATGAGCGAAGTTCAATACACGTTCCGTTACGAATTTTTTCCATCAAAGTATCGGGTACATGAAGTCCCCCTACTTTTTTACTTTCTGATTCCACAAAGACAGGCTTTGAAGAATCAAGAGATCTAAATGCGCCCCAGAGATTGGTTTCGAAACCTTTTTGAGAGGGTTGTTCAATATTAGGCTCATTACCGAGTACCGACCCCCTGTGAATTGCCAAGCCTTCGAGATCTAAGATTTGCGCACCCAGTGCTTTAAGTTCATGTAACACTCGAGTTTTGCCGCTACCCGTCATGCCGCAAATTACTTGAAATGAATAGTCTTTTGCAGCTTGATCTAAACCATCAATAACGGTACGCCGAAATCCCTGATATCCACTTTCAAGTTGCATTGCTTTCCAGCCTATGCGATTCAAAATATGGGTAAAGGCCCCACTGCGCTCTCCGCCTCTCCAGCAATAAATCAGAGGTCGCCATTCACGCGGTAAATCGATTAAAGAATGCTCAAGGTGATTTGCAATATTTCTAGAGACTAATGCAGCACCAAGTTTTTTTGCGGCAAAGGGTGAGACTTGTTTATAAAGAGTGCCAATTTGAATGCGCTCTTCATTATTCAAGACTGGGTAGTTAACTGCACCTGGAATATGGTCTAAAGCAAATTCAGCTGGCGATCGAACATCAATGATGGCGTCAAAATGATTGAGCTCTGAACTTAATCGTTCAATTTTTAAAATATGGGAATTACTAGGTTGCAAGAATAGATCCTAGCTTATCTTTTGAAGAATGGCCTCCGGCCAAGGAATGGATTTATTGGTGCCAAGATCAACGCAGACCATAGTCGCTCCTCCAGCAGCCGATAAAACGTCTGGACTTGAAGTAAGACTCATCGTTGTATAGAGGTCAACACTGGATTTTCCTATTGATCCAATATAGGTTTTTAAAATCAATTCACCTGGATAGGAAAGTTGTTGATAGAAATTACAAAACCCGTTGACCATCAACATTGCTATTGAATCTACACCGACCTTAAAACCCATGGATTGAATCCACTCAACTCTAGCCTGCTCCATATACCGAAAGAAAATGGTGTTATTGACATGGGCAAAGGCATCCATATCGCCCCAGCGGATGGGCATCAGCATTTCATGAACAAACCGCTTTTCTTCGGGAATTTCAATACGCATGGAATTTACTTAGCGAACTTGTAAAGCGAGTTGATAAAGATTCGTTGAGCGCGCACCTGAACGGCAAAAAGCCAAAATAGGTGCCGGCATAGTTTTTAGCAAACGTGCCATCTCTACAACTTGATCAGGGGTTAAAGAGCCACTTACAACTGGTAAGTAAGCATATGTCAAACCCAAGCTTTCAGCTTTAGCCTGAATTAATGCGTTAGCAGGCTGTTCTGAGCCACCCTCAAAATCAGGACGATTATTAATAACGCTCTTATAACCTAAGGCAGCAATCTCTGTTAATTGCTCAGGTGTGATTTGACCAGCGGTGCCAAATAAATCGTTATGACAAGCGATAGGAAGACTCATTAAAACCCCTTTAATAGATTGGAAGATAGACTCTTAAAAAGTTGATGCATTATGGTTCAATTTTGTGACCTGTGAAAAATCGATCACAAATTGCCATGCCAGCTAACATGGCCAGTACAAAAACAAGCGCCTTGATTTGACCGGATCCAAGGGAAACAATTGCAGGCCCAGGGCAAAACCCAGCAATTCCCCAACCCACTCCAAACATCACAGAGCCAATGATCAAAGGCATAGTGATGTCGCGTCTTTTGGGGATGTGTAACGCTCCACCGAAAAAAGCTTCACTGCGCTTAGTAACAAGGTAGAAACCCCCTAGACCCACCAATACCGCACCACCCATAACAAATATAAGGGATGGGTCCCAAGACCCAGTGATATCCAAAAAATTTAAGATCTTTTGTGGATTGGTCATGCCGGAAATAATTAAACCGAAACCAAACATTACACCGATCAAATACTGACTAATAAGGCTAAAGTGTTTTCTCATCCTAGACCCCTATTACGTGACGAATAATGTAAACCACCAGGAATCCTGAAAGCATAAAAGTAACGGTTGCCACTAAAGAGCGCGGTGATAAGCGTGACAGGCCACAGATTCCGTGGCCACTTGTGCATCCAGAGCCATAGGTTGAACCAAAGCCAACCAGTAGACCGGCAACAATAAGCCCAAGCCAACTAGCATCAATAACTGGATAAAGTGCCACTTCAAAAAGAACCATTGCCCAGAACGGTGCGGTTAAGAGTCCAAAAACTAAAGCCAGGCGCCATAGATAATCATCTTTTTGTGGATGTAACAGACCAGAGACTATCCCGCTAATGCCTAAAATTCTGCCATGAAGAACAACATATAGCACGGCGGCAATACCGAGTATCAAGCCCCCTAATAGTGCCGGTATGGGAGTAAAGTCGACCCAGTTAATCGTCATGAAACAAATCCAATCTTTTTAAATAATGCATCACTTGTAGATAATTTCCTTATAAGGCTACGAATTAAATAATATCCCTACGGCTTAAATTTATAAAATTTCGAATTAAGAAAATCACTTATATCTGCCTCATCCTCTGGAAATAAATCCAAACGTAACTCAGCGTTACAACTTGAAATCAAAAGTTTTAATTTGGAGTAATTAGTAACCTTATGATCAGCTCTTTTATAAATCATGTCAGCATCGCCAAACCCAGATTTAGCAGCATGGCATGATGCACACTTAGATTGTTCAATTAGCCTTCCATTTTCCACGTCTGAATATGCGAGTGCCGTCACGCTGCTAAAGTAATACGGCAATGTTGCAAGCAACAACATAGTAGCTAAAGATCTCATCAAAGTATAAAAGATTGCATATGTGAGCTATTTTAAGGCCGTAAACCCAATTTCACTCTACTCGCCTTGAATTGACAGGTAAACGTTATAGGCGTTCATTCTGTTCGCAGACCTAAATAAGGGCATACCTTCATACTCTGACCAGTCTATTGCATTATAGATATCGTCAAAAGAATCCATATTACGAGCGGCCTCGCCCATAGAATCGCGCAAATATTGAAGGTAAGAGCGTGTAAATTCAATATCATGCTCTGGAACAGGGGAGTAGCTTCCATGGCCTGGGATGATTATTTTTGGATGTAAGGCTCCTATGCTACCCAGAGAGGCTAGCCAACCTTTGCTGTCCGCATTACCAACAAAGGGAATTCGCCCCCGAAAGACTAGATCTCCAGCAAAAAGCACATCTTCACTAGGTACATAAACCATTAAATCCTCAGCAGTATGTGCCGGCCCTACTTTGGAGATTTTGAATTGAACACCCCCCACGTTTAATGTATAGTCATTTCCAATCCAGAAATCAGCTGACACCAAATGCGTTGAAGATGTAATCCAGGGGAAAAAATCGACTCTTGAAGTCTCCAATCTTTGTCTGGCGATATCAGAGTTTAGATAATCCTTGCCGAATTCTTGCGCATAGATTTTTGCGCCTGCCTTTTTAAAAGCTTGTAGTCCATATATGTGATCTGCATGGTAATGAGTGAGGATCACCGCTACTACTTTTTGTTTCGTTATTTTTTTTATTTCTGAAATTAATTTTTCAGCCAAAATTGGGGCGCCAAGGGCATCGACCACCACAACCCCATTTGGAGTTATTACAAAACCTGCATTTGAGATAAAGTTTTGGTTCTTATTGGAGCCAATCTCTGGGTAACCTTGTACAAAATAAGTATGCGGCGCCACCTGTATTGGCACAAGCTTAATATCATCTACATCTTGTGCATAAATACGAGTTATTGAAAAAAGTAAAAAAATTACAATTGATAAGACCTTGCTAAATGGTGAGCCAAGTTGAGTTAAGGGGCTGTTCATCATTTAGCCATAAGCCATTCATTTGGTGCTAATCATGGCTTAATGTATGCATAATGATCTTTGTACTGTAAGTCAGCAATTCTCACTACACCTGAGGGTGTGAAGTCAGCATCAAGTATGAACTCATCCTTTTTTAACCCTCTGTTTTTTATTGTTATTTCACATACCTCAAATCGAACTCCACGAGACTTAAGCGCTCCAATTAGAGGGGCATATTCAAGATTATTCTTTTTATCCTTAGCACCATCCATCAAAAAATCGACTCCATTTCCATGTGCAACTAGAATGATTTGAGTTGAAGGGGAGATATCAAGGTGATTACGAATATTGCGCAAAGCTTTGAGGCCCTGCTCTTGTGCATCATCAATGTGATAAACAACTTTTGTATGCTCAGGAGTTTGCTGAGCGAATACCGGAAGAACAAAACCCAATAAAAAAAAGGTAATAATTAGTTTTAGCATGGATGATTTAAATAAATTCATATTAATCCGATGATTGTTAAACCGGAACAATTCCAGGATTTCCAATAACGCCCTTAATAATTGGTTCATTCAACTTAATTGATTGAACTGTTTTGATGTCACGTAGATGGCGAGCTATGACATCCCAAATTGGCTCACCACCTGCATTTTTTGCCTCCTCGCTTACCGGTGCCCATCCAGCAACGCGATAGGATTTATCAGCGTCTATTATTTTGCCGTTCAGGCGCATTTCGGATATTCTTCGACCCACAGAGGCAGCAGGATCGATAGTGTATTGCAACCCTCCCACTCTAACCATGTCTCCACCTTGTTGATAATACGGATCTGGGTTAAATAAATTATCAGCAACATCCTCTAATACAGTCTTGATGGTTTGTCCTGACATCATATTGACAGTGGTGTAGGGATAAGTTATCGCTGTTTGATCCAGAAGATTCTCCATCGTAATAGATTGACCAGGTAATAATGTTGTCCCCCATCGGAAACCCGGCGAAAAAGCAATTTCTACATTCTTTTGTGCCATTAGGCCATCTAGTATTACTTGATCAAAACTACCGTTGAAATTACCGCGTCTGTAGAGCAGAGTATCTGTAGTTGCTAATTTTTCTTGAAGTTTTGACTCGAATGGTTTTCTGATTTTCTGAATAAGAGTAGCCATAGGCTTATCTTCGGGAATTAAGTTCGAGAAAATCGGGAAAAGCTTATACCTAAAGTCAACTGGTTTGCCACCCTTAACATCAAAATCAAGAACACCCAAATATTTACTGTTTGAGCCAGCATTCGTTACCAGAGTTGTTCCGCCAGAATTCTTTACCTGCACTGGTATTGGAATTCCATCATGCGTATGACCACCCAAAATTGCATGTAAACCGTTTACACGAGATGCCAGCTTTAAATCTACATCCATACCATTGTGAGATAGAAGCACAACTACCTTTGCTCCTTTACCTTTAACTTCATCAATCGTCTTTTGTAAATTTTCCTCTTGAATTCCAAATGTCCAATTTGGAATCATATAACGCGGGTTAGCAATTGGCGTATACGGAAATGCTTGCCCAATAATGGCTACCTGAATACCATTCATATTGCGCATAGTGTAAGAAGGAAAAACCGCATCACCGAAATCAGCAGTTTTAATATTTTGAGCTATAAAATCAATTTTTCCTTTGAAATCTTTGTTAATAATTTCCATAACACGGTCTTCACCGAGAGTCATTTCCCAGTGAGCCGTCATAACATCAACACCAAGAGCTAATGCTGCATCAGCCATATCTTGACCGTTAGTCCACAAGGCTGTTCCAGAGCCCTGCCAAGTATCCCCACCATCTAGCAGTAAGGAGCCCGGACGTGAAGCTTTTAATTGCTTGACTAGTGTAGATAAATGCGCGAAACCACCTACTTTGCCATAGGTTTTGGCGGCTTCAGTAAAGTCTAGATAAGTAAAAGCATGTGCATCTCTTGTCCCAGCAGGAATACCATTGGCTTTTAAAAAATATTCACCTACTAAATGCGGAGTTCTACCCTCTTGCGCTCCGATGCCAATGTTGACATTTGGTTCGCGAAAGTAAATTGGCAAAAGCTGCGCATGACAGTCGGTAAAATGAAGTAGGTGAACATTTCCGAATTTAGGTAGCTCATAGAATTTTTTTGCTGATTCTTGGGCAAGAGCAAAGTTAGAACTTAAACTTAATCCACCAGCCGAGGCTACTGCCAAGGTCTGTAAAAACTCTCTACGATTAATGGACATATTTATCGCCTATTGATTTACTGGTGATTGTGGATCCAACAGTAAGGCCATTAAATCTTGAATTTGTTTTTCATTCAACAATTTGTAATGACCGAATCTGGGCATATTGCTACAAGCGTTATATGCTTTAGAGTTATTGATACGATTCCAGGTATAGATCAAAATTTCTTGGGAGTTACCACGAATTTTTCCATAATTCCACAAACTTGGACCGATATTTCCATATGAAATTTCTTTTTTATCAATTTCATGACAGTTGTAGCAACCACCGCCTATGGGCGTTGTAGCGGTATCTGTCCAGGTTGCACCACGACCACTTTGAGCAATAGCTTCTCCACTTTTCCAGTCGCCAATGTAGATGCCGTCAGAAGGCGGACTGATCGTGGACATATTCAATTTTTGTATTTCTAGAGCTTTAGCTGCCCCAGCCTTACTATGTACAGATTGAGGATCTGAGCAAAATTTCTGCGTCAGATCTTGCGTAATCCTATCTACATTAGCGATGCCTTCGGTGCGAAAGCTATTGACCATCATGCCATTAAATTGAGGGCTGACTTTTTGTTGGGCCATAGCACTTGTAAATAAACAAGTGGTCCCAAATGTTATTAACATTAAGAAGCGAATTTTTCGTAGATTCATCATAAATACCTTCATGTTCTTAACGCTTTAGTCCAGGAGTTTGAATAATTCCACCATTTGCATTTTTGGCCATATACATCGATAAAGCAATCGTGACATCTGAGCCATAGATGGGGAATGGAAAACGCTGCTGTCTAAAGCAGTCATTCAAACGCTGTTGCATGGTCCAGAATTGACCACTGGATACGCGATAAGCCGGCCACGAACCCCAGCCCGCTAAGGCACCCTCATGGGTTGTCAAGTTAGGCAAATCTTGTAATCGAATACGCTTTCCACTTGAGCCATGACAAGAGGCACACGAAAAATCAAACGGGCCAGCTTCATAGAAAAAAGCACGCTGCCCCATTTCATACATTGCCTTTTCTTTTGGATTGGCAAGACTTACGTTAATTTTTTGCCCTTTGGAGTGAGTTACTACATAGGCCACAATTGCGTCCATGCTTTTCTTTGGACCTACACCAAATTTTGCATCGATGATGCTTTGCGAGGGAATGCCTTGTAATTTATCCATACAAGTCATTAATCTTGATTCTAAATCCTGCACTCGATTTGTATCTGCAAAGTACCTTGGTAATCGAGCGGCAGCACCATCCACAACACCAGCCCCCAATCCTAAATCACACTTCTCTAGAGTTGCATTTTTAGGTCCACTAGGCTTTTTCCATAACTCCTCACCAGACATCTCATAAAGCTCTGATGGATTTCCATCCGCAATCATTTCGCGGTACTTGGCAATATCCTCAGCAGCAGATTGAGCAATGGCGCTGTGAGTCCAAATAAATAATGCGCCAGAAATAAGAAAACATTTAAAAATACCGCTTGAGGGAGTCATGGATAGCCTATTTTGTATTGAGTTATGAAGCAGTGGCTTCATCAGTACGCTTATCGCCCTTGGTATCAATCCAATTAACAACGATCTTATCGCCTTTAGAGCCTTTATATTTAAAATTCAAAAAGGGATCTTTAGATACAGCGGGACCAAATTGGGCATTGAATACATCTTTACCTTGGGCCTTAACATTAAGGGCGCTAATAAACCAAGCTGGTATTAATTTACCGGAAGCATCTTTTCGCTGCCCAGATTCCATGTCATGCTTCATCAAAATTTTGACATCTACAACCCCATCTTTTTCTGTTGCTCTAACGCGCATTGGATCTGACATTTTTTTCCTATCGAAAATAATTAATTTATTGAGTTATCTATATTGATGAAATTAACCGCCACAACCGCCGAGGGTAACTTTAATTTCTTTAACAGCCATTGACCATTTACCATCCGCCTTTACCAAGGCGTAAACATTTGAAGTTTGCCCCATTTTGATGCGCGTTGTTACAAATGATTCCGTACCGGCAGGTAAAAAGAATTGAGCCGCTAAAGTGCTTGGATTTTTTTCAACTAATATTGCCATTTGCTCCGCTTTAAGAGTGGTAATGATGCCCACAGGGACTACGGCACCATTTTCGGCAATATCTGGTGCATTTAAGGTCACCGCAGAAGATTGATCAGGACTTCCAGAACCTAAGACCTTAAATACCTCATCCAAGCTCTTACCTTCAAATGCTGCTTTATTCCATTCTTCCGCTTGGGTAACGCTAATTAGTCCAGTCGATGCCATTAAGCCAAAAACTGCCGAATACTTTAATAAAGCTCTACGCTGTTGATTCATAAACACTCCTTTGTCAAATCACTTATGCAAATCACTAAAAATACCAATCAATTTCAACGAAACTCGATTACTGTCCAGTAAGGAACCAGTGAATTATTGTATGCAGAGTCTCATTTGGCACATCTGGATGAGGGGGCATTGGAATTGAACCCCAAACACCAGAGCCTCCAGCCTTTACTTTTTCAACCAATTTATCTTCGGCCCCAGCTTGATCACGATATTTAATGGCAATCTCTGATATTGAGGGGCCAACTAACTTTGTCGATTTCGCATGGCAAGCAGAGCAATTATTGTCTTTAAATAGCTCTTCTGGTGTTTTTGTCTTTATATTAAGTGGACTGGTATTGCTAACCACGAAACCTGAACCGGGTAGGGTCGGTAATGGTGGAATAGTTGTATTGACACCTCTAAATGGACCATACTCCCGATTTTGTTGCGCAATATTTCCATGAGCATTTCTCGCATAGTCTGGCAAAGTGGATCCAATTTGAACAAAAGTTAGGCAATTATTCATACATGCTGCAGCGTGAACATCTGGAATGCCCTTTACAGACCACATTCCATGTTTAGTAGTCATGCCATTTCGATTAGGCATGCGTTTTTGCACTTCGGCAATATTTTCATTGCTGAGAATAAAATTGTCCGGGACTATTTCAGCCATGCTCAACAAATATGCAACAACAGCAAAGGTGTCATCTACCGACATAGATCTAGGGGCATTCCAAGGCATTGCCCTATAAATATAATCCCATAATGAAGAAACTGTCGCTACTTTCATTATGGTAGTTCGTTGAGGTTGTTTGCGATCAGTTAAAGAGGCAACATGACCGGTTTTAATATCATCCGCTGTTGTTCCGCCAATAATTGGCGTGAAGACCTCATTAGATTCACCGAATGTTCCATGGCAAGCTGCGCATCGAGCTTCCCAGACAGCCTGCCCCCTTTCAGCTGATCCTGATCCCTTGGGAAGGCCTTTGAAATCTGGTCGAACATCAATATCCCAAGCCTCAACTTCTGATGGCGTGGCATCTCTGCCTATACCTGTATAGCGAGCACTACCAATATTTTGAGAAAAAGCATTTGAAACAAGCAGTTGAGTACTCAAAAGATAGGCAGTAAATATAATGACTTTAACCAACCTGTACATTACTAACCTCCCCGTTGGTATCAACTTTCCATGACTGAATGGCGTTGTTGTGATAAATGGAGCGAGTGCCCCTGATATCCCGAAGCATCTTAATGGGAGGTTGGACGTAACCAGTGTCATCGATAGCGCGTGATTGCAGAATCGATGGAGAGCCATCCCATGTCCAGTCAATATTAAATCGCGTCAACGCTTTACTTAAAACTGGAGTTTCAAGGCGCGCTGTGCGCCAGTTATTACCGCCGTCAAAAGATACATCTACACGTTTGATCTTGCCACGGCCAGACCATGCTAAACCACTGACATTATAAAAACCTTTTTCCAATAATTGCTGTCCACCAGAAGGAGTTGTAATGACAGATTTGCATTCTTGAATTGAGGTGTATTGGCGAGACTGCCCATTTGGCATTAAGTCGTTGTAATGTACGGCTTCATCTTTAGTTGCATAAGGCATATCACCAACTTCAAGTCGACGTAACCATTTAACCCAACTTACACCCTGTACACCTGGCACAACTAATCTCAAGGGGAAGCCATTCTCAGGTCTTAGCATTTCACCATTCATGCCCCAAGCAACAATAGCTTCGTTCAAAATATCTTCTAAATTAATGGTGCGCGTCATTCCAGAGCCGTCACCACCTTCGGCCAAAAGATATTTACCTTTTTTAAGATCTGCCCCGCATTCTTCAAGCAGTACCGCCAGCGGCACTCCGGTGAACTCGCAGCATGACAACATCCCGTGAGTGTATTGAACAGTTGGGACGGCGACATTGCCCCATTCCAAGCCTGTGTTAGCACCACATTCAATAAAATGAATTCGAGATACTGATGGCAAACGCATCAGGTCATTCATTGTAAAAACACGATTATGTTTCACCAACCCATTAATCATAAGCCTATGTTTATCAGGGTCGACGTTATACCAACCTTGATGCTGTCTTTCAAAATGCAATCCATTTGGCGTAATGATTCCAAAAAGGCCTTGTAGGGGCGTAAAAGCAACAGATGCAGCTGAAACTCTTGTTAGTCCAGGCGACTCACGTCGAATAAGATTTGCTTCATATATAGAGGGTGTGCCATATGGCATTGTGGCAACATTTTTTCCTAAGGTCGTTTGCCACACTTGTTTTTCTAAAATCGCGGGATCACCCTCACCTGCTGCGAATGCTCTGGAAGTGGAACCTACACCTACGATACCGCTAAATGCCGCCAAGAATCCATTCCGAAGAAAGCCTCGACGAGTGTCGTCCATTCCATTTGCATTTAGATCAGCAATCAGATCTTGAGAAACAAAACTCTCAGGAGCCATTTTTATCAGTCCCACACTTTTAAATTCTTTTTGACTCATGAGGAATAAAACCTTGTTTAAATGAATTTTTATTATTTAAAAATCAAAGTGCATTAAGGGGAATTTTGAGATAAGCAACCCCATTTGTTTCTGCCTTTGGAAGTTCACCTGCCCTGATATTTATTTGAATTGCTGGGAGAATTAAAATTGGCATTTCTAAGCTAGCATCTCTCTTTGTGCGCATTTCAATAAATTGCACTTCACCTATTCCTTCATGCATGTGAATATTTGATTTTTTTTGTTCTGCAACCGTGGTTTCAAACTGAACATCTCGTCCATTTGGTGGGTAGTCATGGCACATAAAAAGTCTAGTATCTGGAGGAAAACTCAAAATCTTTTTCATCGATTGATATAAGGTATGAGCATTTCCCCCGGGGAAATCGCATCTAGCTGTTCCTACATCGGGCATGAACATAGTATCTCCAACAAAGATTGCGTCTCCAATCTGATATGCCATGCAAGCAGGAGTGTGTCCAGGGACAAATAAAGACTTCAGACTAAGGCTTCCAAACTGGATAACCTCATCATCATCAAGCAAGATATCGAATTGAGAGCCATCAGCCGGAAAGCTTTCATCCAAATTAAATATTTTTTTGAATACAGCCTGAACTTCTGGAATGTGCCTGCCAATAGCAATTTGACCTCCAAGCTTTGATTTCAAATATGGGGCAGCGGTTACGTGATCAGCATGAGCATGCGTTTCCAGTATCCATTCCGTTTTGAGATGGTGATCTCCCACAAACCGAATGATGTCATCGGCTGACTTTGTACCTAAACGGCCTGATTTAGGATCGTAATCTAGTACCGAGTCAATAATTACGCAACTGGAGCCATCCTTTTCATAAACAACATACGTGACCGTCCAAGTGCCTGGATCAAAAAATCCTTTTACCACCGGGTTCATATCAATTTCCTCTAATTTTTCTATTGATAATTATTGAGTAAAACCTTGGAAATATATCTAATAACAAACCCTTATATGTTTATTACTAATAGTTATATAACGTCTTAAACTATATAAAGAATGTTTATTGAGGGGGGGGTGCATGATGAGTGATCAGAAAAAAAGAGTATTTGATGTGGTAATTGCTGGAGGTGGCGCTGCTGGAATAGGCTTAGCTGCAAGTCTTAAGGCAAGGGATAAAAAACTAAATATTGCAATCATTGAACCCTCAGAAGTTCACTATTACCAACCTTCATGGACTTTGGTAGGGGGTGGCACATTTAACGTAAAAAAAAGCATGCGTCTGACAAAAGATCTAATTCCTTTTGGTACCTCCTGGATTCAGGACGATATTATTGGATTCAATCCTGATGCTAATGAAGTTATTCTGAAAAATGGGAACACAGTTAAGTATCAGCAACTGGCAGTTGCTACTGGATTGAAGTCTAATTGGGATGCAATTCCTGGCTTAATTGAAGCTATTGGTAGCAATGGTGTTACATCAAATTACAGCTACGAATACTCCCCCTATACATGGCAGTTAGTGAAGGGGTTGAACTCAGGAAAGGCTATTTTTACTCAACCACCAATGCCAATAAAGTGTCCTGGGGCACCACAAAAGGCCTTATACCTTTCTTGCTATGAATGGGAAAAAAAAGGCAAACTAAAAAATATTGATGTGGAATTAAATAATGCTGGCGGTGCATTATTTGGAGTTGCAGATTTTGTGCCTCCACTAATGGAATATATAAAGAAGTACAACGCGAAGCTGAATTTCAATACAACATTACTATCTATAAATGGGCCAGCAAAAACTGCAGTGTTTGCGGTTAAAGATGTCGATGGTAACATTACCGAAGTAGAAAAATCTTTTGATATGTTGCATGTTGTTCCGCCTCAAGGACCCCAAGATTGCCTCAAAGGAAGTCCTATTGCTAATTCAGATGGTTGGGTAGAGGTAGACCAACATACATTAATGCACACGCGTTATCCTAACGTCTTTGGACTTGGCGACTGCTGTTCCTCCCCCAATTCCAAAACAGCTGCCGCAGCACGCAAACAAATTGTTGTGGTCGCAGAAAATTTATTGGCCTCCCGAAAAAGTCTTCCTCTACCGCTAAAATATGATGGGTATGGATCGTGTCCTTTAACGGTCGAAAAAGGGAAGATTGTTTTGGCTGAATTTGGATTTGGTGGCAAATTACTACCAACCTTTCCATGGTTGATTAATCCACTTAAGGCAACGAGATTGGCATGGATTCTTAAAAAAAATGTCTTACCATGGTTGTATTGGAATGCAATGCTCAAAGGTAGGGAGTGGCTAGCGAGGCCATTTGAAAATTAAATGGATGCGAATTTTTTAATTTCTACGGGTCTAGGTATATTTGTCGGCCTCCTGTTAGGTCTTACGGGTGCAGGCGGCGGAATTTTATCCGTGCCATTATTGGTATTTGGATTACATTTGCCTATTTCTGAAGCAGGACCAATTGGTCTTGTAGCCATCACCATTTCAACGAGCGTTGGTGCAATACATGGATTAAAAGAAGGAGTGTTACGCTATAAAGCAGCTGTATTTATGTCCGTATTTGGATTATGCTTATCGCCATTAGGGCTTTGGATGGCACAAAAGTTACCCAATACACCCCTGCTCTTGATGTTTTCTGGAGTCTTAATTTATGTTTCTATTCGCATGCTGATGCAAGCAAGTCAAACCTTGGCGGGCACTGCAAAACCAAGAGCTAAAGTGCCGCCATGTCAATTGGACCTATCTATTGGCAAGTTAATCTGGACATTGCCATGCGCAAGAGCGCTTATGTTTGCTGGTGCATGCGCTGGATTTTTATCAGGGCTATTGGGCGTAGGTGGTGGTTTTATTATTGTGCCCTCTCTTAAGAAGTTTACAGATCTACCAATGAGGGCAATCATCGCAACCTCACTTGGAGTTTTGGCAATTGTTTCGGCTGGAGGTGCAATTATTTCCCTGGTTTCTGGAACCCTTAATCTTCCGATTGCAATTCCCTTTGCCCTTGGTGCCTTAGTTGGTCTATTTATAGGTAAGGTTTTAGAAAAGAAAATGAGCGGGGCAAGGGTGCAGCAGATATTTTCAATATTTACGCTATTGGTTGCCGTCAGTTTAATAAATAAAGCCCTATAAGCCTACTACCCTATTTTTATTAGCTTCGAAAGGGTCGACTCGGCACTATTTTATGGTTATGGAAAACAAGGAATTTCATCAAATATCACTTTACCCATGATAGCCAGAATAATTGATACCCCTTCTTTAGGAATTCATTCAATCAGTTTTAACAATGATCTATGCAGGCCACATGGTAATTATTCAAGACATAGTTAACAATCAATAGGCCACTATATTTTCCGGGCCCTTCTTGCCTATTTTTCATAATGTCCGATAAAGATTGTTAAATTTTTTCTACCGTTGTAGTTAGAGAGTCGATGCCCCCACCATTTGTGACATTTTCATAACCAAGGGAAAGAAGTTTTGTGCGTGCTGCTGCAGAGCGCATGCCTGATGCGCAAAATACAACGATTGGTCTGTTTTTTTCAGGTAACAATGCATCAGACAACACGGCTATATCGGCCAAAGGTATATTGACTGCCCCCGCAATTGAACTGCTTGATAACTCCTCAGGGGATCTAACATCCACAAGTACCGCATTCTCAGGAATTGCAATAGGGCCTGATCCTAAAAATAGATTTAGCAGAGCTTTTAGAAAATTCACTTAAATCTCCTTCTTAAGCATTACGCATTGATAATTTAGGTCCATCAAATACATGAGGGTTTAATTAATCTTGTTGATTTCTCATCCAGTCACCGGTTTTGAAAAATGCTTCATGAAGTTGCTTGGCCAAGTCGCCCTTAATTCCCAAATCATCTAAAGCCTGAAACATACAAGTCAACCACTGATCCCGCTCTTTTATTCCAATTGCAAATGGAAGATGACGAGCTCTAAGCCTTGGATGGCCATGAACCGGTGAATACAGATCTGGCCCACCTAACCAGCCAGCTAAAAATAAATACAACCTTTCCCTGGAATTGGATAAATCCTCGGAATGAATACTTCGTAAATGAGAATACTCCTCCTCGAGCTCCATCAAATCATAGAAATGATTGACTAACTCACGAAGCCGTTCGATCCCGCCAATTTGATCAAAGAGGGTTTTTACAATCATCGACTCGTTCATGATTAAATTAGTAATGTGTAAGTCGATGAATCAAAACGATTTCAATAAAGGTGGCTAGCGTGAAATAACAAGCTATTTTTGAGAGCAGAAGGCGCAGCAATACTTGATGCGGAATAAATCCAATGCCCCTAACAAAGCCAGCAGACATTGACCAAAGTATGAGTAATAGTGGCACATATTGCACCCGACCCTGCGCCCCTATGACTACAGGTGGATATGCAACCAGTAGCAACATAATTGCTATGGCAATGATCAGTAGAGGCCAACTTGAGGTCCTTAGCTCATCCTTAAATACCTTATCTACGAAATTAATCAACATGGACTCTAACTACTATCTTTGCTAGTTCTTGCAATTTCCATTTCCTCTTTATTCTCGCTCCATAGAGCATTTAAAAGCGCCAAGAAAACAGCAAATCCGATTCCTAATACCCATGTGAAATACCACATTTCATTCTCCTAATAGGCCGCGTGTTCATTTTCTTTAATATAGGCAGCAGTCACTTTTCCAGACATAACTTTGTATGCCCAGCTTGTATACATAATGATTAATGGCATAAATAGCATCGTTGCCCAAAACATAATTGATAGAGTGAGCCTGCTAGATGTGCTATCCCATACTGTTAAGCTCGAACTTAAATCTGTAGAAGATGGCATTACAAACGGGAATAATGAGATGCCGACCGTACCAATTACCCCAATAATTGCAAAAGAAGATCCAATGAACGCCAACAATGTTTTTCCCTTGGCAAGAAATAGCAATGCAAAGATCGTAGCTAGGTAGGTCAACATTGGAAGAATCATCGTCAATGGATAGCGTTGATAGTTAGACAACCATCCACCAGGAACTCGTGATACTAATTTACCCAGGGGATTGGGGAGTCCATCCGTTGCCACAACAGAATCAATTATGTAACCAGGTATTGCCTTCCACACCCAAATACCAGCCAAGGTAAAGGTGATCAACAATAAGGCACCAAAAATATAGGAAGCTTTAATTGCCCGATTTGCAATTACTCCATCGGTACGGTGAGCAAGATAATTAGCGCCATGAAAAGCAATCATCGCTAAAGACACCACTCCCGATAACAAGGCAAACGGACTGAGAAGAGCCCAAAAAGATCCGCTATAAGTTGAATTAAGATAGACATCAAAACTAAAAGGAACGCCGAGTAATAAATTCCCAAAAGCAACGCCAAAAATAATGGGGGGTACAAAACCACCGATGAATAGTCCCCAGTCCCATGTACTACGCCAAGTGGGATTGTTAATTTTGCTTCGATAATCAAATCCAACAGGCCGGAAAAAGAGGGCCCAAAGAACCGCTAACATTGCCCAATAAAATCCAGAAAATGCCGTTGCATATACCAATGGCCATGCTGCAAAAATAGCGCCACCACCTGTAATAAACCAGACCTGGTTCCCATCCCAATGCGGCCCTACCGTATTAATAATGACACGGCGCTCTAAATCAGTTCTCCCAATAAATGGAAGAAGCAAACCTACGCCCATATCATGGCCATCCATAATGGCAAACCCCACCAATAAGACGCCGATTAGAAGCCACCAAATCACTTTTAAAGTTGCATAATCAAACATTTTTTTATCCGCTGTTTTAAGAGTGCTTTACTTCGTTTTCATAACGGCCGGTACCCAAACTTCCTGGACCTTGTTTTGCAAACTTAATCATTAGGTACATCTCAACAACCAGTAATACCGTATAAAAACCTATAAACCCAGCCAAAGAGCCATAGAGGTTGCCAACACTTAATGTGGAAACTGATAAGTGGGTTGGTAGAACGCCATAGATAGTCCATGGTTGACGCCCATATTCAGCAATGAACCAACCCAATTCTGCAGAAATCCAAGGCGCCGGCAAACACCAAAATGCCAGCTTTAAAACCCAGGTCTTATCGATAACAGGGCCCCTACTCGCATACCATGCAGCGACGGTAAAGAGAAATAACATCAAAAATCCTAATGCCACCATGATCCGGAAAGACCAAAATATTGGGGCAACGCGAGGGATCGTATCGTTGACAGCTTGTTGAATAATTTCAGGGGTTACCTGATCCAAGCTTGTTACATATTTTTTAAGTAGCAAGCCAAAACCGAGATCTTTTTTATGTAGATCGAACTCCGCTTGAGGGCTTAAATCTTTTGGATTATTTCGTAAAGCATCTAATGAAGCTAGAGCTTTCATTCCGGAGAGAATCCTTAGGCGGTTTTGCTCTTTAATCTCCTTTATCCCTGGAATCACTTTAGTTAATGAGCGCGTGCCAATAATTCCCATTACCCAAGGTATTTCAATTTGAAAATCATTCTTCATTTCAACTTGATTTGGTATTGCTATTAAATTAAATCCTGCTGGGGCTGGTTGTGTATCCCACATTGCCTCAATCGCAGCCATTTTGGTTTTTTGAGCTTCACCAACGGTATAGCCCGACTCATCACCAAGAACAATCACAGAGCAAATGGAGGCAAAGCCAAATGTAGCGGCTATGCGAAAACTTCGAGTAGCAAAGGCAATATTTTGTTTTTTAAGTAAATACCATGAGGAGATGGCCATCACGAAGATAGAGCCGGTAACATATCCAGCTGAGACAGTATGGACAAATTTAGCCTGTGCATCGGAATTAAATATGACATCCCAAAAATCTGTCATTTCCATACGCATGGTGATGAAACTAAACTCCGCACCTACAGGATTTTGCATCCAACCATTTGCTATCAATATCCACAATGCAGATAAGTTAGTCCCAATCGACATTAAAATTGTCACCATGAGATGTTGTTGCTTCGACAGCCTATCCCATCCAAAAAAGAAAAGGCCGATAAAAGTTGACTCAAGGAAAAAAGCCATTAATCCTTCAATGGCAAGGGGTGCGCCAAAGACATCACCAACATAGTGGGAGTAATACGCCCAATTTGTTCCAAATTGGAACTCCATCGTAATACCTGTTGTTACGCCAAGGGCAAAATTTATTCCAAACAATTTCCCCCAAAAACGAGTCATGTCTTTGTAAATAACTTTTCCAGTCATGACATAGGCGGCCTCCATAATGACCAAGAGCCAGACCATTCCAATAGTTAAAGGAACGAATAAGAAGTGATAAAGCGCCGTTACAGCGAACTGTAAACGCGATAAATCAACAAGATGCTCACTAATCACAGAACCCTCCATTAAATGGGGTAAATTGTTTTAAATAGAATTTGGTTTTGTATGGCCTGGGAATCCATGGGAACGGAGTGATTCCTAAAGAAGATCCACCATATCGCTAGTAATATGATGATTTTTAATGAAAGAATCAATACAACCTCAGAGCGTAAATTTTTGCGATTGAAATGCTCAATACATTTCGAAATCATGGAGGACTTATTTTTTTGCCCTCCTAAGAAATTAAGCATTTGCTGGAATTGCAGCTAAAGTTGGTTTAGATTCCTGAATGTTTTTTAGCTGTACCGTTGCAGATTTTGCTGTCTCTTGACCGTCAAAATCAAGCCAGGCTTTATTCGCAAAGTCGTAAAGCTTGCAACGCTTCGCCGTTTCGAAATACCACTTAAAGGTGAATCTTTGAGAAATAATCCTGCCTGGCAAAATTTCTTCTAATTTATTTTGAGCAGACCTTAATGTATAGAGGGGAATGCTGGCATCTACATGGTGCGCAGTATGCTCCATTATTTGATGCATTAAATACCCCCATCCAAGCGGGAATGTTAGGTGCACAGTAGTAGATACAAAGGGCTGGGCTCGTAACCATTCCGACTTTTTATCGTACCAAGCTACTTTTGTATGGGTGTGGTGGACATACACAACAAAGCCAATCATGACATTCCAAAATAAAAATGGAACTAGAAATCCTGCAAATACCGAAACGACAATTGACTGCTGCGTCGCAACTGCTGCAATGACCAATAAACTAATCCAAATAATTGCAAACCCACTAACCAGTAAATTGTCTTTTAAAAATATAGGGCGCTTTGCTGGCATATTTTTAGAATTGGGGAAAAACTCTCTCTTCCACCAGATTTCAATGAAATAGTACACTCCAGGACCAAAACCACCTCTATATATCTTCTCAAGTAATTTTCTAGCTGGTGATAAAGCGTCGTACTCTTCCTTTGAGAGGGGCTCCCATACAAAATCAAAACCTTTTAAGTTAGTTTGACCATGGTGAACCACGTTATGACCTACATCCCAAAGGCTATAGGGTGTGAGCGAAGGTAAAAATGCAATTCTTCCCAAAATCTTATTTAGTTCACGATGAGGGGTAAAGCTGTGATGACATGCATCATGCCCAAGGATGAATATTCGACCCGTCACAAATCCTGCAATCATTCCAAGCAAGATTTTAAAAAATATATCCTCAACCATAACCGTTGAAGCAATCAAGCCAACCCACAGCATCGCATCAAACATCAAGAGTACAACCGCTCTAGTTGTCTGACTCTTCGCCATCGGCTCAAGCCAGCTTCTAATAATCTTTCTATGCGGTAACTCTGAATCCAAACCCAAAGGCGCAATACTGACAACTTCCTCTGATGTCGCTGGCTGCATGGATAAATTGCTCAAATATTTTCCCCTTTAAATCAAAAACTGAAGCTAGTTACTTACCACTGCAATTTTTTGATCTGATCAGTTTGCCCCCTTTTTATCAAACCAAGGATGATCTATGTCATAAGAATACGTCTAGACAAAGAGTGGAAAGTTAATAACCTTACAAGTATCCGTCATTAAAATGGTACGACGGCACCAATAGACATAGCTAAATCATATCCAGTTAATTCTGTGGATGACATTGTTAATTTGAATATGACTTTTGAATTAAATTTATGACAACCTTTATAAGTCTGACCACAGATCTGCATATTTAAAAATGGTGATCTAGACTAAATATTTATAGATTGAGGTTTGCGTGCCGTCAGCCCAAGCAAGGCCGACATGCCAATATGCCGAGTACCCTCTTCAAGCACTTTGTCATAGTTTTGAAGATCTAGTATCTCCAATCCTAAAATCATTTCACGAATCATTTCTTCAGTGTAGAGGTGATCTATCAATATTGGCCCACCAGTTTTGTACTCTAACTGCTTTTGGGTATAACCCTGAAGAATAAAAATCCCGCCTGGTTTTAAAGCCAGAAGAATATTCTTAAATATACGTAAACGCATTGCGGGATCTGCAAACTGAATAAAGATGGCAATGATCGCGTCATATGTATTTGCCTGCCAGTTCCAAGAATCTACATCACTAAAAGAGTAAGCAATGCTTACCTTATTGTCATCTGCAAATTTCTTGGCCTTTTCTAAGGCGACATCTGAAACATCGAAACCTTCAATGACTAAACCTTGTTTAGCAAGCCAAACTCCATTGCGTCCTTCACCATCAGCTATACAAAGCGCTTTTTGACCAGGAGCCAAATACTGTTTAGCTTGGTTAACAAGATACTCATTAGGCGCTTTTCCAAAGATGAATTCTTCATTATCAAAGCGCTCATTCCAGAACTGGGTGGCATCAGCAAAACTCATGGATGTACTTAGCGGGCTTTTAAGCCGCCCTTGAGATCATTCATTAAATCAGTGACGTTTTCTAAACCAACGGCAATGCGAACCAATCCATCAGTAATTCCAGCAAGCTTACGAGCCTCTGGGGTCACACGACAATGTGTAGTAGTGGCTGGATGGGTAATGGTTGTACGAGTATCACCGAGGTTCGCTGTAATTGAGCAAAGCTTAGTTTGATTAATGAGTTTAAATGCAGCTTTCTTCCCGCCTTTTAAAGTAAAAGACAGAATTGCCCCGCCCGCCTTTTGCTGGCGTTTTGCCAATGCATATTGGGGGTGGGATTTCAGGCCGGGATGGTAAACACGTTCAACACCTGGCTGTTTTTCTAACCACTGTGCCAGAACAAGTGCATTTTGACTTTGCTGTTTCATGCGCAATTCAAGCGTTTCAAGACCCTTTAAAAATACCCAGGCATTAAAAGCTGAAAGCGTTGGACCAGCGGTACGAACGAATGGGAATACTTTACCCATTACAAAATCGTTGCTACCAACAATAGCACCACCAACTACACGACCTTGACCATCCAAATACTTTGTTGCCGAATGAATAACTACATCAGCACCCAGTGATAAAGGCTTTTGTAAGGCTGGTGTACAGAAGCAATTATCAACAGCAAATAAGGCTTTTGCTTTCTTGGCAATTTTAGAAATCGCCTTGATGTCAGCAATATCAGTTAAGGGATTGGATGGTGTTTCCAAATAAAACATTTTGGTGTTTTCTTGTACAGCAGCTTGCCATGCTTTTGTATCGGCCAAGTCAACATAGGTTGTGGTGATTCCAAAACGACCAAGAATTGTTGAAAACAATTGAATCGTTGCGCCAAATACGGAGCGCGAACAAACCACGTGATCACCTGCTTGTAAATGTGCCATAGCCGTTGTCAAAATCGCCGCCATACCAGAAGAGGTAGCAATACAAGCTTCACCACCCTCAAGCGCAGCCAAGCGATCTTGGAACATGCTTACTGTAGGATTGGTAAATCTTGAGTAGATAAAGCCTTGATCTGCATGGGCAAAGCCATCAGCTGCTAATTCTGCACTCTCAAAACAAAAGCTTGAGGTTAAGAACATCGCTTCAGAGTGTTCTTGATATTCAGCGGTACGACGAGTACCAGCGCGAACTGCAATAGTCTCTAGTGCGAGTTTGGAAAAATCAGGCTTTTGACGCTTAGTTGTACTTTTCATGATTCTATTTTGACACCGAATTGATCAAACGCCCATTTCAGGGCGTTTCGATATCTCTCATTAATCTTCGGTAGCTAAATGTAGGTGAAGTTGTGAGCGAGCAAAATCACTAGGGTCGCCTTGACGGTCAGCCTTAGCTGCAGTGGTATTTCTGGCAGCTTCCAAAGCATCTAAATAAGACTCGTTGATATCGCCCGTAATATAGTTGCCATCAAAGCAGGAGGCTTCAAAGTTTTGAATATTAGGATTAATGTCTTTAACAGCCTGCTTCATATCTTCAACACTTTGATAAATAAGCTGATCAGCACCAATCATCTTATTGATCTCTTCATCCGTACGGCCATAAGCCACCAACTCGCTACGGGTTGGCATATCGATGCCGTAAACGTTCGGAAAGCGTACAGGAGGAGCAGCGGAAGCAAAAATGACTTTTTTGGCGCCCGATTCTCGTGCCATTTGCACGATCTCATAGGATGTTGTTCCACGAACAATGGAGTCATCAACAATTAATACGGTCTTGTCTTTAAATTCAATGCGCATGGCATTTAATTTTTGACGTACAGACTTTTTACGAACCGCTTGACCAGGCATGATAAAAGTTCTGCCGATATAACGGTTTTTAAAGAAGCCTTCGCGGTAATCAATGCCCAAGCGTTTTGCTACTTGCATTGCTGCTGGACGACTTGAATCTGGAATGGGCATCACAACATCAATCTCTGCCACATTGGTGTTGGCACGAATTTTTTCAGCCAAGTAGTCACCCATACGCATACGGACGTTATAGACAGTCACACCATCAATCGTTGAATCTGGTCGTGCCATGTAAACATATTCAAAAATACAAGGTGTTAATACCGCATTCTCGACACATTGACGCGTGGAAAAATTGCCATCCAAATCAATGTAGATCGCTTCACCCGGATTCACATCACGAACGAAGGTAAAACCTAAGCCTTCAAGTGCTACAGATTCAGAGGCCACCATCCACTCTGGGCCTTTTGGTGTATCAATGCGTCCGATACATAAAGGACGAATACCAAAGGGGTCACGGAAGGCTAACAAACCATAACCCGCGATTAAAGAAACAACTGCATATGAACCTTTAACGCGCTTGGTTACTTCGGTAACCGCATTAAACATGGCGTTTTCATCAAGCGCGGCGCTATTGGTTTCTTTTTGGAGTTCATCAGCTAAGACATTTAATAGAACTTCGGTATCTGAGCTAGTGTTGATATGGCGGCGATCACGATAAGCCATCTCAACACGCAAGCTTGGCGCATTTGTAAGGTTACCGTTGTGAGCCAAAATAATGCCGTATGGAGCGCTTACATAAAAAGGCTGAGCCTCCTCTTCACTGCTAGCGGAACCAGCGGTTGGATAGCGAACTTGTCCAATACCTGCATTACCAATTAAGCTACGCATATTTCGGGTTCTAAACACATCTCGAACCAAGCCATTGGCTTTATGCATGGTGAATGAATTGCCATTCATTGTGGCGATGCCTGCGGCATCTTGCCCACGATGCTGCAAAAGCAGCAATGCATCGTAAAGCAGTTGATTAACTGGGGAATGGGAAACTGTTCCGACAATGCCGCACATAAGCCTAGATCCCTATTGTTAATGAAGGTGTAACTGTTGGTGTAATTTTTGGCATAGCATCACTCAATTGTTTAGCCCAGTCAGGAGGCAGCCAACTGGAGATCAAACCCGTTGCCATATCAATGGCTGGACGAGTAATTGCTTTTTGCCATGCAATGCTTTGCGGAATGGGTGTTAATGCGGCTAGTGAGGCAAGCACAACAATCACTAATCCTCCGCGTAATAAACCAAAAATTAAACCCAGAAAACGGTCGGTCATGCTCAAGCCTGCTGACAGAATAATTTTCTGAATAACACTACCGAGCAAACCGCATGCTATTAAAGTGAGAACAAACAAAATCAAGAAACTCACACCAAGACTTAATAATTCATCTAGGTGAAATGTAGAAAGCCATTCAGTAGAGAGGTAGCTACTGTAATGATAGGCAACCCATGCAGCAACAAACCAAGAAACTAGAGCCAGAACTTCTTTAAATAAACCCCTTGATATGCCGACCAAAGCAGAAACTAATAAAACTACTAAGGTGAAGTAATCAACTGTTGTGAAATTCAAAGCTGATAAATGATCCATTAGTTGCCACCAAGCTCAACAACACGCGGAGATAAGCCCATTGCCTTAATCTTTTTCTCCGCTGATTCAGCTAAGTCTTTGCCGGTGAAAGGGCCTGCCCTTAAAACATACAGCTTCACACCGTCAGCATTCGTTTTAGTAAGCGTGTAGTTGGGGATTTTCTGATCTTTTAATTTTGTAACCCATCCCTTAGCGCGATCTTCTGAAGCAAAGGCGCCAATCTGAATCACAAATTTTCCAGACCCATTTGTAGGGGGCTTTGTATCAGCCGGCTTAGCATCTACTTTAGCTGCAGACTTTGGTTTCTGACTCGCGTTTGCAATAACCTCTTCACCAGCGGCTAAACCTAACGCAGGAGTCTTTGCTGGTTTTTCTTCAACCTTGGTTTCTGCAGGCTGCGGGGTAACAGCCACCTCTTTCGGGGCTTCATCTTTAACTACCGCTGGCGTACTGGCAACGTCTTTATCTTTGGTGGTTGCATCAACTGGAGGTGAAGCTGGGGCTTTTAAATCTGGGGTCGGTGCCAGGGCATTTGGTGCTGGCAGACTAGTCACAATATTGACTGCAATATCGTTATTTACGGATTTAGGCTGGCTATCCAAAATACGTGGCAGTCCAATGACGGCAATCAGCACCAAAACAGCCGCGCCGATTAAGCGATGACGTGCTCGTTGTTGTTCTGGGTCTTCATTGAGTTCAACTTCTTCATTCTCTAGCGTGCGCTGCATGCCACGGGGAACGGTATTTTTTGTGGTGCGTCTAACCCTAACCGAAGCTCTTTCGAACTCGTCGGCCTGTGGTTTTCGCTTAAAAATCTTAGATAAACGAATCATGGATCAATGCGCCTGGTTGTTTCTGTAAGCCATTACGCCTGCAACGGTATAGAAGGATCCGAAGACCACAATTCTATCACCCTCACCTGCTTTTGACATTGCTTTTTGATACGCTGCAGCAGGCTCAGGGAAGCATTCAATGCCACCATCTTCGCCATTTTTCACTGCAACTCCCAATGCCTCAAGCTTAGAGGCAAGGAGCTTTGCACTAGCGGCCCTAGGTGTGGGCAAATCCGTGCAAAACCAAAAATCTACTATTCCCAATAGGGGCTTTATGACACCTTCAATATCCTTATCAGCCATCGCACCAAAAACTGCATAGGTATAGGGGTGATAACCCATCTTATCCAAGCCCTGCCCAAGAGTTGCTGCAGCATGGGGGTTATGGGCAACATCCAAAACCACAGTTGGCTGACCTGGAAGAACCTGGAATCGCCCTGGAAGCTCAACCATAGCAAAGCCATTGCGAATATCCTGAGCACTCACAGGCAGACGCTGATGTAAAGCCATCAACGCAGCTATGACTGCTGAGGCATTCAAAATCTGATTGGCGCCTCTTAATGCTGGATAACCAAGGCCACTAAATCGTTTATTTCGTCCAGCCCAACCCCATTGCTGCTTATCACCTTGGAAGTTGTAGTCTCGTCCCATTAACCATAAATCACAACCAATTTTTTCAGCGTAGTCGATCAGGGTCTGAGGGGGGATGGGATCACCACAAACTGCGATTTGCTCAGGTCGGAATATGTCAGCCTTTTCCAATGCAATTTCTTCTCTTGTACCACCTAAGAAATCCGCATGATCAATATCAATACTCGTCACAATTGCGCAATCAGCATCAATAATATTGACTGCATCCAAGCGTCCGCCCATTCCCACCTCTAGAATGACTGCATCTAAATTTGCCTTAGCAAATAAGTGCATGATGGCTAGCGTTGTGAATTCAAAATACGTAAGGGTTGGCGCATCCAATAAGCTGACGCGAGCCTTTTCTACGGCAGCAAAATGCTCAAGTAAAAGTGCATCTTTAACCTCTTCCCCGTTTAGGCGTGCGCGTTCATTAAAGCTCAGTAAATGTGGTGAAGTATGGCAACCTACACGGTATCCAGAGCAAAGCAGAATGCTTTCTAAAAAAGCGCAGGTAGAGCCTTTGCCATTGGTGCCGGCAACAGTAATAACTGGGCAGTCAAAGTGCAAACCTAAAGCAGCTTTGACGCGGTTAATTCTGTCAAGACCCATATCGATGCCGACAGGGTGTGCGGTTTCTAGGTGCCTAAGCCAAGCTTCTAGGCTAGAAAATAAAACGGGGGCTTGGTGCGCGGTACTCAACGTTTAAGCAGAAGTGCTACTCGCTGTTGCAGGCTCGGGGAGCTGCTGAAGCAAGGCAAGCAAATGGGCGATTTCATTACGCATTTGACGGCGATCGACGATCATGTCAATTCCGCCCTTTTGCAATAAGAACTCAGCACGCTGAAAACCTTCTGGCAACTTTTCGCGAACAGTTTGCTCGATCACACGTGGGCCAGCAAAGCCAATCAATGCTTTTGGCTCAGCCATCACCACATCACCCATAAAGGCAAAACTTGCAGAAATACCACCCATGGTTGGGTCAGTTAAGACGCTAATGTAAGGAAGACCTTTTTTAGATAGCAAGGTCAACATGGAGTTGGTTTTTGCCATCTGGAATAAGGAAAGCAAACTTTCCTGCATACGTGCACCGCCAGTCGCGGTAACACAAATAAAGGCACACTTTTTGTTAATGGCTTCTTGAACTCCACGAGCAAAACGCTCACCAACTACTGAGCCCATCGATCCGCCCATGAACTGGAACTCAAAGCAAGCAGCGACAACAGGAATAGTTTCAATCTTGCCGCTCATCACAATCAAAGCTTCAGATTCACCAGAAGCATCGCTAGCCTCTTTTAGACGGTCCGGGTATTTCTTTGAATCTTTAAATTTGAGAGGGTCAATTGGGTAGATATCAGCACCGATCTCATGACGACCTTTGGGGTCCAAGAGGCTATCGAGACGCTGACGTGCACCAATGCGCATGTGATGGCTGCATTTTGGACAAACAGAGAGGTTAGCTTCAATATCGGTGCTGTAAAGTACGATTTCACAGCTTGGACACTTAACCCATAATCCCTCAGGAACCGATTTGCGATTCGCAGGATCGGTGTGTTGAATTTGGGGTGGGAGTAATTTATCTATCCAGCTCATCAGTTTTTAAGTATCCAGGGCAACGCGAATCTCACGAATGAAGGTTTCAAGGGATTGTACCGCTTGGTCAGGGGCGCATTCCTCTAAAAGTCGAATAATGCGGCTACCAATAACTACGGCATCGGCTGTATTAGAGACTGCTTTAGCGCTAGCGGCATCATTAATACCAAAGCCCACAGCGATCGGAATCGCTGTTTCCTCCCGAATTTTCGGGATTATGCTGGCCACATCCTGGGTATTGAGGTTAGAAGAGCCTGTTACGCCCCTCATGGAGACGTAATAGATATAACCAGAAGCTATTTTGGCGGCTTCCTTTATGCGTAAATGTGATGATGTTGGTGCCAATAAGAAAATCGGGTCAACTCCTGCAACTCTCATTCTGGCAGCAAAATCCACACATTCTTCAGGCGGATAGTCCACGATCAAAACACCATCTACACCAGCAGCCTTAGCCTCAGTTGCAAAACGGTCTGCGCCCATTTGCTCCACAGGATTTGCATATCCCATCAGCACAACAGGCGTTTTTGGGTCTTTTTTACGAAACTCTTTCACCATCTCCAGGCAGCTATGCAAAGTCACGCCATGGCTTAGTGCCCTTTCAGAAGCTCTTTGAATAACTGGTCCATCTGCCATCGGATCTGAAAAAGGTACGCCCAACTCAATCACGCTAGATCCACCACGTACTAATGCATGCATTAGCTCAACAGTAAGCCCTGGATCTGGATCGCCGGCAGTAATAAAGGGAATTAGCCCTTTTTTGCCTGCGGCTTTAAGCTCGTTAAAAGTTGCGGTAATTTTTGACATAAGGGTTTCTATATATTTTTAACTAAGTGTTTGGATCTAAAAGTCTTTAGATCAGCAGATCATCCCTCTGATCCAGTTGCTTGTGCAACGGTATGCATGTCTTTATCACCACGACCAGACAAGTTCACCAAAATCGTTTTATCTTTGGGTAAGGTCTTGGCTAACTTACAGGCATAAGCAATCGCATGTGAAGACTCAAGTGCTGGAATGATGCCTTCTATACGACAGCAATCATGAAAGGCTTTAAGCGCTTCTTCATCCGTAATAGCAACATACTCGGCGCGACCAGAATCTTTTAACCATGCATGTTCTGGACCAACGCCTGGGTAATCCATACCCGCTGAAACAGAATGCGTTTCAGAAATTTGTCCATTTTCATCTTGTAGCAAGTAGGTGCGATTTCCATGAAGCACTCCAGGTTTACCAACGCACAATGCAGCTGAATGCAAACCACTACCTAAGCCATGTCCAGCAGCCTCAACCCCAATTAAACGTACATCAGAATAATCAATGTAGGGATAAAAAATACCCATAGCATTTGAACCGCCACCGACACAAGCTAAAACATAATCTGGTTGGCGCCCTGTCATCTCTGGCATTTGCACTTTGCACTCTTCACCAATAACGCTCTGGAAATCTCGGACCATCATCGGATATGGATGAGGTCCAGCAACAGTACCAATAATGTAAAAAGTATTGTCTACGTTAGTGACCCAGTCACGCATGGCTTCGTTCAGCGCATCCTTCAGAGTCTTGGTACCAGATTCCACTGGAACAACTTTTGCCCCGAGTAATTTCATGCGAAACACATTTTGTGCCTGGCGCGCTACGTCAACAGAGCCTTGATAAACCGTACAGTCCAAGCCAAAACGTGCACAGATGGTTGCAGTTGCAACGCCATGCTGACCTGCTCCGGTTTCAGCAATAATGCGGGGCTTACCCATACGCTTAGCCAGCATAGCTTGACCAATAACGTTGTTAATTTTATGAGCACCAGTATGGTTTAGATCTTCCCGTTTAAGGTAAATCTGCGCACCACCAAGCATCTCACTCCAACGCTTAGCGTGATAAACAGGAGATGGACGACCCACAAAATGCTTTAACTCGTAATGAAATTCTTCGATGAATTCTGGATCATATTGGTACTTTGCATAAGCCTCTTTAAGTTCATCTAATGCGAACATTAAAGTTTCAGAAACAAATACACCGCCATAGGGACCGAAGTGTCCTCTTGCATCTGGCTTGTCGTACATAGCTACCTCTTTTGAATTTTTTTACAGCAATTTATTGGGATGCCAATTGCGTATCGGCTGCACGAACGGCATTTACAAACTGAGCCATCAATGCGGAGTCTTTTACACCCCTGCTACTTTCAACGCTACTTGAGACGTCAACCGCGCAAGGGTGTAGGCGTGCAATTGCTTCGCCCACGTTGTGTACGTTCAACCCACCACTCAAAACGACCCGAGGCGCGTTTTCGCTTGCCCATGTCTGCGGTATTCCTTGCCAATCAAAAGGGACGCCTCCACCACCGTATCCCTCAACGAGGGCATCGAGCAAAAAAGCGTTTGAATGCTTGTATTGTAGGGAAAAATCGTCAAATGCGAATTCTTTTCCTACTCTGGCAGCCTTCATCCATGGATCGCCAGCAGCCAATCTTTCACATTCCTCAGGGGTTTCGTCCCCATGGAATTGCCAAAGGCTGATTGAGGCTGCTGAGCGGATAGCAGCAAAGTCAGCATCTGAGGCATTTACTACCAATCCAACCGCGTCAACCCCAGCTGGAAGCCTAGAAATCAGTGCGGCAGCGATATTTGGGGTGACAGCTCTAGGGCTTGGGGGGTAAAAGACAAAACCAACAGCATCAACTCCTGCTTGCACAGCAGCATCGATTGCTGCTGGAGTCTTTAAACCGCAGATTTTGATGCGAGTTTTGCCAGGCGTATAAGTAAGAAGTCCCATAGTGAAATGATAAGCGTTCTAGCTTATTTGTCCTCAAATAGGTTTTTTGGAAACCAGGAGTTATCTAACCAAGGTTCTGGAATATCAAATTCTTCTGGATAGGCTATTTTGGCAAGATAAAGGCCATCTGGTGAAAAGGTGGGCGCGGCAATACTTCTATCTTTCGCCTCTAGAACAGTCTTCATCCACTCAGGGGGCTGCTTACCGATACCGATCATCACAAAGCTGCCAAGTAAATTTCTCACCATATGGTGCAAAAAGGCATTGCCCTTGATCCGAAAATACACCCAAGGTTGGTCAGAAACAATCTCTATTTCATAAAGCGTTTTAATGGGCGTCTTACTCTGGCACTCTGAAGATCGAAATGAAGTGAAATCATGCTCTCCAATGAGGCATTGAGCAGCATGTTTCATGGCATCAATATCCAACCAGCGATCTGCGGCGAGCATTAAATAACCCGCACGTTTTGCAACCATGGGCGTTCTGCAAGGCCCAGCATGTAATGCATAAAAATAAGTGCGCTCGTAAGCGGAAAAACGCGCACTAAATTCTTCAGGGACGGGCTTTGCCCAATTAATGACAATGGACTCTGGTAAGAAAGAATTAACCCCCCTCACCCACGACCAATTTTCTCGATCTACATTAGTATCAAAGTGAACTACCTGACCTAGTGCATGCACACCTGTATCTGTACGACCGGCAGTAACTACCCGAACAGGGTTTGATTGACTTGCATCTTTACCAATAAAAGCATCCAAAGCTTTTTCAAGCTCATCTTGAACGGTATTCAGACTAAGTTGAGACTGCCAGCCTGAATAAGGACTTCCATCATATTGAAGGCCAAGGGCTATACGCATTGTTTTGTCCGCCCTTTTTGCCTTAACTGTTCTTCACACTTTTGTTCAATCGTGGCGATGAGCAAGCTCCTCAAGCAATGCTTGGGCTTCGATAGTAATAGCTGGGTCTACCGCGTGACTAGCTTTCACTACTTCTTCGAGTGATTTTTTGGCAGCTGCAAAATCTTCAATGGTGATGTAGGCGCGCGCTAAGTTCATCTTTACACGTAAAGTATCTGCCAAAGGATTGTGGGCTGGGGCTGATACCGATACAGAAGCAACTTTTTGCACAGGCACCGGCTTAGATAGATCCAAATCTATACCAGCAAGCAATGCCTTGGTTCGGTCAGGCACTGTACTTGAAACGGTAGAACTTACTTTTTCAGCATGGTGAACTGCTGGCTTTTTAAAGTGATCCACTTCAGATTTGCGAGCATTGCGCGCCAAGAACCAAAGCAAGAGTCCAGTAGCGCCAATTAACAATAATGCCAATAAGCCAGGGCCAAAACCGCCAAGAGTGAACTTCTCTGCAGGCGTTTTTTTGCCTTTCGATTGATCTATCAGCGTCTGTAGATCGGCAATATTTTTTTCAAGTTCAGCAACCTTTGCACGAGTCTGCTCCAGCACTTTTTCTTGAGCTACCAAGTCCTCGGTATACCGACGCTCATCAGAATTCGCATCAACGCTTGATCCAATCTTTAGGCGATCTTTTGCGTCATTAGCAGAATCTTTTTTGCTATTGGATGCCGTGTTGCTTGAAGGGTTACCTTCAGTTTCGTGGCTAGCTCGCCACTGGGCATTAGCTTCTTCAACAAATTGGGTGGCTTCCGTAGGGCTGATAGAACGCAATAAAGCTGGGCTTGGTTTAATGAGTTCAGAGCCAGCCGCAAGAAGGTTAATGCTGCCACTAGCAAAGGCATCGGGGTTGGCTTTATAGAGAGCCAACATGGTTTGATCAATAGTGGCGCCATCGAGCTGCGGTGCAAGTTGTGCAGCAATTTCTGATAAAGACTGACCAGGCTTAACATTGATCTTTTGGGAGTCACCTATCAACAAGGTATAAGTTTTATTAATGCTGCCAGAGGACCATGTCAGATTTACGAGGACGTCCAAAAAGGGATCATCTGTTATTGGTACAGAGTTGACTGTTTCCACCAAGACCATTAATTCCTCTTGGCGATTTCTGTACACCATAGCCTGAGGATTTAAATCAAGAATCTTTTGAGAAACCCCTAAACGCTCATAAGCATCTTTTCCAGGCAGTTTGACACTCAAGCTATCGAGTAATTCCTTATCTTGAGGATTAACCTTAATAGGAATCTCAGCGCGAAGTGGCTCCCCTGGACGAGATAGCAAGTGCACAGACCCTAAAGACATAGCTCCAACCAGGCATGACCAGCTTAGACAAACTAAGAGTAGCGCCTGTTTGCAGCTAAGCTGAATAAAACGCAGCATTATTTTTCGAGCAAAATGCGCAACATGCGGCGCAATGGCTCAGCAGCACCCCAAAGAAGCTGATCGCCAACTGTAAAGGCGCCAAGATATTCTGGGCCCATAGACATTTTGTGCAGGCGGCCGATAGGTACTGTCAAAGTGCCGCTTACCGCAGCTGGTGATAAATCACGCTCTGTTGTTTCGCGATCATTTGGCACTACTTTGACCCACTGATTGTCATTGGCCAAAATCTCTTCGATTTCCTTTAAAGGAATATCTTTTTTGAGCTTAACGGTTAAGCCTTGAGAGTGGCAACGCATAGCGCCTACTCGGACACACAATCCATCAACCGGAATACTTCCTGGAGTACGGAATGCTGGACGACCAAGAATCTTATTAAATTCAGCGCCACCCTTCCACTCTTCTTTGGTTTGCCCGTTATCAACAGGAACATCGATCCAAGGGATCAAGCTACCAGCCAAGGCAGTATTGCGGAAATTCTTTTTGGGGAATTCAGCAGAACGCAATGTCGCAGTAACTTTACGGTCGATATCCAAAATCCAAGATGAAGGATCTGCTAATTCAGCTGCTACGCTATCGCGTAAGGCACCCATTTGCAAAAGTAATTCACGCATGTTTTGTGCACCAGCACCAGATGCAGCTTGATAAGTCATGGCGCTAATCCACTCAACCATATCAGCCTTCACAAGGCCGCCCATCGCGATCATCATCAAACTGACGGTACAGTTACTGCCAATCCAATTTTTACCACCAGCAGCTAAAGCCTTATCAATCACAGAGCGATTGACTGGATCTAAAATCAATACCGCGTCATCCTTCATCCGCAATGCGCTAGCCGCATCAATCCAGTGACCTTGCCAGCCAGCTGCACGCAATTTTGGAAAAACGTCGTTGGTATAGTCACCACCTTGGCAAGTCAAAATAATGTCACAGCGTGAAAGCGCCATGATGTCATTTGCATCTTGCAAAGTATTTTCATTCTTTGTGACTTTTTGACCGTTTAGCAGTGGAACTTCTCCGCCAGCCTGACTGGTACTAAAAAATACAGGCTCGATCAAGTCGAAGTCTTTCTCAGCCAGCATGCGCTCCATGAGAACGCTGCCAACCATACCGCGCCAACCTACTAAACCTACTAATGGTGTATTTGAATTTGCCATAACAATGAACTATCTCTTAAAGACTGCTTAATAAATTATTTGGAAAGGGCTGCAACTACTGCATCACCCATCTGAACTGTTGAAACCTTTTGAGTACCCTCTGTATAGATATCAGCAGTACGTAAACCTTGAGCTAATACCTTTTGCACGGCTACCTCAATACGATCTGCTTCAGAAGCCATTCCCAATGAGTAGCGCAACATCATCGCAGCAGACAAAATGGTTGCTAAAGGATTAGCAATGCCTTTACCGGCGATATCTGGCGCAGACCCGTGACTTGGTTCGTACAAACCTTTATTGTTTTTATCTAGCGAGGCTGAGGGCAGCATGCCAATAGAGCCCGTTAACATTGCGGCCTCATCGGACAAGATATCTCCAAAAAGATTTCCAGTAACAACAACGTCAAAGGCTTTGGGAGCCTTAACCAGTTGCATAGCAGCGTTGTCCACGTACATATGTGACAACTCAACGTCAGGGTACTCTTTAGAAATCCGGATCATGACTTCACGCCACAACTGTGAAGTTTCCAGTACGTTAGCCTTATCAACGCTGCAGACTTTTTTGCCACGTTTACGAGCAGCTTCAAAAGCAACTCTGCCAATACGTTCTACTTCAGGCTCGCTGTAATGCATAGTGTCGTAGCCTTCACGCGCACCTTTAAACAAAGGTAATTCTGAAGTACGCACACCGCGCGGTTGACCGAAGTAAATATCGCCATTGAGTTCGCGAATAATCAGAATATCCAAACCAGCAATGATCTCAGGCTTAAGACTAGAGGCAGCGGTTAATTCTGGATAACAAATAGCTGGTCTAAGGTTGGCAAATAACTCAAGGTGCTTGCGCAGTCCAAGGATCGCTTGCTCTGGACGTAACTCGCGAGCCAAAGTGTCATATTTCCAGTCACCAACAGCACCAAAAAGAATGGCATCAGCCTTTTTAGCCAGCTCTAATGTTGCAGGTGGCAAGGGATGACCAGCAGCTTCATAGGCAGCCCCGCCTACTGGCGCAGTCTCTAAATCAAATTTTGGTCCAAGAGCGTTTAAAACTTTAACTGCTTCAGCGACAATTTCCGGGCCGATCCCATCGCCCGGGAGAACTGCAATTTTCATGACAACCCTTAAGTTTTAAGTTATGGCAATTGTGTTGTGAGCCAAGGCATTTTGAGAATGCGCTCAGCTTCATAAGCCTTGATTTTATCTGCATGGCGCAGAGTTAGCCCAATATCATCCAATCCATTAAGGAGGCAATATTTCCTAAAAGGGGCTACATCAAAGCTATATGTCCGGTTATCGGGGGCGATAACCTCTTGACGCTCGAGATCTATGGTTAACTGATAACCATTAAATGCCAAGGTTTCATTGAATAAGTGGTCAACCTGTTGTTCAGTTAAAACAATGGGTAACACACCGTTTTTAAAGCAATTATTAAAGAAGATATCAGCAAAACTGGGGGCAATAATAGCCCTAAAACCAGATTGCTCCAAAGCCCATGGAGCGTGTTCACGGGAGCTTCCGCAACCAAAGTTTTTACGGGCCAAAAGAATACCGGCACCCTTATAACGTGGTTGATTTAAAAAAAAGTCTGGATTAATTGGACGTGTACTGCAATCTTGACCTGGCTCGCCAAGATCAAGGTAGCGCCATTCATCAAACAAATTTTGCCCAAAACCCGTTTTTTTAATGGATTTAAGAAACTGTTTAGGAATGATCGCGTCGGTATCGACATTTTCGCGATTTAACGGGGCGACGATGCCTTTATATACCGTAAATTTTTCCATGATGACTAGTGCTTTTTAAATGAATACGTGAGGAGGCGTTATTGAACTGGAGTTACAACAACATCTTTACCTTTGGTTTGGGATTGATTGCTGTTTGCTGGTTTTGAACCAGAACTGCTCATAGAGTTACCCATGTTTTGCAGATCCTTACCAAGTCCTTCCATGGTGCTGCTGCACGCTGAAATAATGAAGCCAATCAATCCAACAAAAACCAAACGGGTAATTAAAGAAGTTTTACGCACGCACAAACCTTTAAGAAATTTTACGAATGTCAACGAAGTGACCTTCGATAGCGGCTGCTGCCGCCATAGCTGGACTCACTAAATGTGTTCTGCCACCGTTACCTTGGCGACCCTCAAAGTTACGATTAGAGGTCGAGGCACAACGCTCACCTGGTTCAAGGCGATCAGCATTCATCGCCAAACACATAGAGCAACCAGGTTCACGCCATTCAAAGCCAGCAGCTTTAAATACGCGATCTAAACCTTCACGCTCTGCTTGGGCTTTTACTAAGCCAGATCCAGGAACAACAATAGCCAATTTCACATTTGCTGCAACTTTTTTACCTAAACGATCAACAACTCTAGCGGCGGCACGCATATCTTCAATGCGGCTATTAGTGCATGAACCAATAAAGACTTTGTCCACTGAAATATGACTCAATGGAGTATTTGGAATCAAATTCATATACTCCAGCGCTCGCTCCATTGCGGAACGTTTATTGGGATCACGCTCTTTTTCCGGATCTGGTACGCGATCATCAATTGCCAAAACCATTTCAGGCGATGTGCCCCAAGTTACTTGAGGGGCAATCTCTTCTGCACGCAATTCAACCACTGCATCAAAATGTGCGCCTGGATCAGAGTGAAGAGTACGCCAATATTGCAAAGCATGTCTTAAGGTTTCAGCTTTGGGTGAATATGGACGATCTTTGATGTAATCGATGGTTGTCTCATCAACAGCAACTAAACCAGCGCGGGCGCCAGCTTCAATAGCCATGTTACAGACAGTCATGCGACCTTCCATCGATAAATTGCGAATCGCTTCACCAGCAAACTCAATGGTGTATCCAGTACCGCCAGCAGTGCCAATCTTGCCAATCACCGCCAAAACAATATCTTTAGCGGTAGAACCCACTTGCAAGCGTCCGTCGACTTTTACCAACATGTTCTTGCTCTTTTTCATGAGCAAAGTTTGGGTTGCCAATACGTGCTCAACTTCCGACGTACCAATACCGAAGGCCAATGCGCCAAATGCACCATGCGTACTGGTATGAGAGTCACCACATACGACTGTCATGCCAGGCAATGTAGCGCCCTGCTCTGGCCCAATCACGTGAACAATGCCCTGACGAACATCATTCATTTTGTACTGGGTAATACCAAAAGCGTCACAGTTCTGATCTAAGGTATCTACTTGCAACTTCGAGATTGGATCGGAAATACCTTCACTGCGATCAGTTGTTGGAACGTTGTGATCAGAAACTGCGAGGTTTGCAGAAATACGCCAGACAGGACGACCAGCCACTGTTAAACCTTCAAAAGCCTGAGGACTGGTTACCTCATGTAGCAGCTGTCGGTCGATATAAATCGTGGCTGTGCCATCCTCTTCTGAGTAGACCACATGGTCATCCCATAACTTGTCATATAGCGTACGAGACATAAAAACCTAATAACCTTACTTGCGAACTGAAATGTTTGGTACTTTGCGTGAAGTCTCGCCAACATATAACTGACGTGGACGACCAATCTTGTACTCAGGATCGGTAATCATTTCTTCCCACTGAGCAATCCAACCTACAGTTCTTGCTAATGCAAAAATGCAAGTAAACATTTCTGTTGGAACACCAAGAGCGCGCTGAACGATTCCGGAGTAGAAATCAACGTTTGGATAAAGCTTACGACTTACAAAGTAGTCATCTTCCAAAGCGATTTGCTCCAAAGTCATAGCAAGCTTGAATAATGGATCATTTTCAAGGCCGAGCTCATTTAAAACTTCGTAACAGGTTTCACGCATTAACTTGGCGCGTGGGTCGAAGTTTTTGTAAACACGATGACCAAAGCCCATCAAGCGAACATTAGAGTTCTTGTCTTTTACTTGAGCGATGAATTCATGAATACGCTCTACGCCACCATTAGCCTGAATTTCATTCAACATTTGGAGGCAAGCTTCGTTTGCGCCACCGTGTGCTGGGCCCCACAAGCATGCAATACCAGCTGAAATAGCAGCAAATGGATTGGTGCCTGAAGATCCACACAAACGCACTGTAGATGTTGAAGCATTTTGCTCATGATCAGCATGCAAGGTGAAGATGCGATCCAAAGCACGTACTAAAACTGGGTTCTCTTTGTATTCTTCACAAGGCGTAGCGAACATCATGCGCATGAAATTTGCTGTGTATGACAAAGAATTATCAGGATAGATAAATGGTTGTCCTACAGAGTACTTATACGCCATCGCTACTAAAGTTGGCATCTTCGCAATCAAGCGAATCTGTGCAATTTGACGAGCTTTAGGGTCGTTGTAATTGATCTGATCATGATAGAAAGCAGCCATTGCACCAACCAAGCCAGTCAATACAGACATTGGATGCGCATCACGGCGGAAGCCACGCAAGAAAAATTGCATTTGCTCATGAACCATCGTGTGGTGCATCACCAAAGTATCAAATTCTTTTTTCTCAGCAGCGTTTGGTAACTCGCCATTGATCAACAAATAACAAACTTCCAAGAAGTCACAGTTGTTTGCCAAATCTTCAATTGGGTAACCGCGATAGAGCAATTCACCCTTATCGCCATCAATGTAAGTAATTTTGCTGTTACATGACGCAGTGGATAAAAAGCCTGAATCGTAAGTAAATTTACCGGTTTGACCGTAAAGCTTACGAATGTCGATTACGTCAGGACCAACAGTGCCTTTGTAAATTGGCAAGTCAATATCTGGAGTACCGTCTGAAAACGATAATTTTGCTTTGATGTCCGATTCAATCATTTCTATTCCTCTAGTCATTCAAATATATGATTAATACACAATTCAATCTCAGGGCTGCACTGGACATGCACCAAAATGCTGAATTATTTCTCTCTGAGCTTCTCTAAAACATTCTTAAAGGCGGGAGTTTGCATTTCATTCTCCAATACCGCCACCGAATCTTTTCGTCCAATTAATAAATCCATCAGATCGTTATCTTCGAGAGCCAGCAGTTGCCCCAATACTTTTCCATCTTCAGCGCTTAGTTGAGCGCCATGACGCTCAAAAAAACGTTGCAGAATTAAATCGTTCTCAAGTAAACCCCTGCGGGCATCGCTTTTTAAACGATATAACTCTGCATTACCTATCGTCATACAGCCCTGCGAACCATCAACTCCTTGATCTTTCCAATTGCCTTGGTAGGATTCAAATGTTTAGGACATACGTCCACACAGTTCATGATGGTGTGGCAACGGAAAAGACGATATGGGTCTTCTAAGTTATCCAAGCGCTGCGCTGTTTCTTCATCACGGCTATCGGCAATAAAGCGATAAGCTTGTAACAAGCCTGCTGGACCAACAAACTTATCTGGATTCCACCAGAAAGATGGGCATGAAGTTGAGCATGATGCGCACAAGATGCACTCATACAAACCATTCAACTCTTCACGTTCTTCAGGACTCTGAAGACGCTCTTTTTCTGGAGGTGGATTGTCATTGACTAAGTAAGGCTTGATAGACAAGTACTGCTTGAAGAATAAAGTCATATCAACGATTAAGTCACGCACGACTGGCAAGCCAGGCAATGGACGCAAAGTAATCACTTTAGGCAAGGTCAGCATATTGGTTAAACAAGCCAAACCATTTTTACCATTGATGTTCATTGCATCTGAACCGCAAACACCTTCGCGGCATGAGCGGCGATAAGAAATCGTCTCATCTTGCTTCTTCAATGAAATCAAGGCATCTAGCAACATACGTTCGCCAGTGAGCTCAAGCTCATAGCGTTCCATACGTGGAGCTGCATCGACATCTGGATCGTAGCGGTAAATTTCAAAAATACGAATATCACTCATCTCTTATCTCTCTTTTATCTATCTACAGCTTAGAAAGTACGTTCTTTTGGAGGAACTGAATCTACTGTCAATGGTTTAAGTTGGACAGGCTTGTAATCCAAGCGATTGCCTTCGCTATACCAGAGAGTATGTTTCATCCAGTTGTCATCATCACGATGTGGGTGGTCATCATGCGAGTGAGCTCCGCGGCTCTCTCTGCGAGCTGCAGCAGAAATCATCGTAGCGTTTGCAGTTTCAACCAAGTTAGCAACTTCTAAAGCTTCAATACGCGCTGTATTGAAAATTTCGGATTTGTCTTTAACCCAGAGGTGTTTTGCACGCTCAGTTAATTTAGCCATTTGACGAACGCCTTCATCCATCAATTCTTGGTTGCGGAATACACCAGCATATTTCTGCATGGTTTTACGAATGTCATTTGCCACGTCTTGTGCGTACTCACCAGAGGTGGAGTTATCAAGCGCTGCAATGCGTGCCAATGTTTGTTCACCGGCATTAGCAGGCAATGCTTTGAATTCGCGATCCTTGAGACCCAACTCAACAATATGGTTACCAGCAGCACGGCCAAATACCAAGAGGTCGAGCAAGGAGTTAGTACCCAAGCGGTTTGCACCGTGAACGGATACGCAAGAACACTCACCAATCGCATATAAGCCGTTAACCACTTCGTTGTGCTTGCCGTTGCCTGGTACAACAACTTGACCATTGATGTTGGTAGGAATACCGCCCATCTGATAGTGAATTGTTGGAACAACAGGAATAGGCTCTTTAGTAACATCTACGTTGGCAAAGTTAATACCGATTTCATACACAGAAGGCAAACGCTTCATGATGGTCTCGGCGCCAATGTGAGTCAAATCTAGCACTACATAATCACCGTTAGGGCCACAACCACGACCCTCTTTAATTTCTTGGTCCATTGAGCGTGATACGAAATCGCGTGGAGCTAAGTCCTTCAAAGTTGGCGCATAACGTTCCATGAAACGTTCACCATCTTTGTTACGCAAAATACCACCCTCACCACGGCAACCTTCTGTCAACAACACACCTGCACCGGCTACGCCAGTTGGATGGAATTGCCAGAATTCCATATCTTCCAGTGGAATGCCTGCACGAGCTGCAAGGCCCATACCGTCACCAGTATTGATAAACGCGTTAGTAGATGCATCCCAAATACGACCAGCACCACCAGTAGCCATTAATACGACTTTGGCTTCCAAGATATAAACCTGGCCAGTTTCCATTTCGAGAGCAGTAACACCAACAACGTCGCCAGCATCATCACGAATTAAATCTAGAGCTAACCATTCAACAAAGAAATTGGTCTTTGCGCGAACGTTGCGTTGGTACAAAGTGTGCAACATCGCATGACCTGTTCGGTCAGCAGCAGCGCAAGCACGTTGAACTGGTTTCTCACCGTAGTTCGCTGTGTGTCCACCAAATGGGCGTTGATAAATCGTGCCATCAGGGTTGCGATCAAAAGGCATACCAAAATGCTCAAGCTCGTAAACTGCTTTAGGAGCTTCGCGACACATAAATTCGATAACGTCTTGGTCACCTAACCAGTCGGAACCTTTAATAGTGTCGTAGAAATGATAGTGCCAGTTATCTTCACTCATATTGCCCAATGAAGCACCGATACCGCCTTGAGCAGCAACAGTGTGTGAGCGAGTTGGGAAAACTTTAGTTAATACCGCAACATTCAGACCAGCTTCTGCTAATTGCAAAGAAGCACGCATACCTGAACCACCTGCACCAATAATTACCGCGTCGAAACGGCGGCGTGGCAATGCTTTTTTAATCGCGGTCATCGAATTACACTTTCCACAAAATTTGAGCGGCATAGGCCGCACAGGCTACGAGATACAGAACAGTTAACACTTGCAGTGTCAAACGAATGCTTACAGGTTTGATGTAGTCCATCCAGATGTCACGCACACCAATCCAAGCGTGATAGAACAGGCTGAACAAGGCCAACATGGTTAACAACTTCATGAATTGGTTGCTAAATAAACCAGACCAACCTTCGTAAGTTGAACTACCAGTAATGCAGTAATCCACCAAAAGAACAATCGTGAAAACGACCATGACAACAGCGGTTACGCGCTGAATAATCCATTCTTTAAGACCGTAATGCGCCCCTACAACTAAGCGTTTTGGTCCAATTTGATAAATAGGCATGAAATTTCCTTAGATGAAGAAACGCTTAGTAAAAGCCGAATAATTTAAGACCAACAATCGCTGTGAGAGTAACTCCCAAAACAAATACAACAATAGCTGAGCGATTAGCTTCTGATTTCTCTACACCGATCTCAAGATCGAGCAAGAGATAACGAATGCCAGCGCAGAAGTGATGCAAGAAGCACCACATCAAGCCAAGGCAAATGAGCTTTACCAAAATATTGCCAGTGAAGGCTTGAAACTTTTGGTAGCTCAACTCTGAAGCAAGGCTCTGATCGAAGAGATAGAGGATAAATGGCAAAAGCAGAAATAAAACTGCACCACTTATACGATGAAGAATCGAAACTTTACCCGCCCAAGGAAGGCGGTAATGAATCAATTGGGCTAAGCCAATATTCCGGAAAACCGGTTTGGCGCTTTTTACTGCTTTCTCTGCATCAACCATGGGTAATCTCTATGTTTAGGTGGAGGTTCAGTACTACTTTGTTGTATCGCAACATATTCTATTGGAAACCTTAGAGTCGTTGGGGGATTTTTTATCTTAACTAGTGGTTTTCACTAACATGTTAAATATTAATTCAATTTGTTTTCGTAATGCTGTTCTGAAGTGTCATACCGAGCACGCCGAATTTCTACTGGTTTATTCCCGTAGGTAAAAGCCACCCTTTCTACGCAAAGCAAGGCCCTGCCGACTTCTACGCTTAAATGCTTAGCCAAAGCAGTATCTGCAGAAACCGCCTTGATCTTTTCCTCGGCGCGAACCATATGAGTGGCGTAATGGCCTTCATAAAAGGCATACATTGGACCGGTCCAGGCATTGAGGGCTGAGAGCGTCAAACCCTTAAAACGCCCTTCTGGGAGCCAAATTTCCTCAAATACGATAGGTTTTCCTGCAAAAGTCTGGATCCGCTCAATTCGAATAACAGGGTCAATTGCCTTTAATTTAAGCAATTGCGCAATATATTCGGCAGGCCGGGTAATTTCACAGCTTAAAAATTGGGTTCTTAAAGGTAGTTTGTGCCCAGAATCTGGTTCAAGTCGTAAAAAACGGTACTGAACACCCTCTTCTTGATGGGTGGCTACAAAAGTGCCTTTGCCCTGACGGCGTACCAGTAAGTTTTCAGTGGCAAGTTCGTCAATTGCCTTGCGGACAGTCCCTTGGCTGACGCCATACCGTGCCGCAAGCTCGATTTCACTGGGAATAGCCTCGCCTGGCAGCCATTCGGAGGCTTGCAGGCTAGCCAATATCATCGCCTTAATCTGCTGATACAGAGGGCTAAAAGAAGCAATAGGTAAAGACGCGTTAGGCAAATTCACTCCAGCACGACAATCAATTGGATAAAATCAATCTTAATTCTAAGTCTTATATAAGACATCATTGACAGTGTAAATGGAAAGTCCCTACACTTGAATGGATAATAGAAAAGTTTTCCTTAATTAACCTCAATCTGGAGTCTTAGTAAATGGCAAAAGCCCCAATGCGTGTCGCTGTAACCGGTGCAGCCGGTCAAATCGGATATTCACTCTTGTTCCGTATCGCCAATGGCGACTTATTGGGCAAAGATCAGCCCGTTATTCTCCAGTTACTTGAGATTCCTGATGAAAAAGCACAAAAGGCTTTGTCAGGCGTAATGATGGAATTAGATGATTGCGCATTCCCATTGTTAGTCGGAATGACCGCTCATTCAGATCCAATGACAGCATTTAAAGATATTGATGTTGCCTTATTAGTTGGTGCACGTCCACGTGGCCCAGGCATGGAACGTAAAGATTTGCTCTCCGCAAATGCACAGATTTTCACCGCTCAAGGTAAAGCACTAAATGCTGTTGCTAAGCGTACTGTTAAGGTTTTGGTAGTTGGTAACCCAGCCAATACCAATGCTTACATCGCTATGAAATCTGCTCCAGATTTGCCAGCTAAGAACTTCACAGCAATGTTGCGCCTTGATCACAACCGCGCTCTTTCACAATTGGCGAGCAAGTTGGACAAGCCTGTTGCTGATATTGAGAAGTTAGTTGTTTGGGGTAACCACAGCCCAACAATGTACCCTGACTATCGTTTCGCAACGGTTGATGGCAAGTCTGTAAAAGACAGCATCAATGATGCAGCTTGGAATAAGGATGTATTTATTCCTACAGTTGGCAAGCGTGGCGCAGCCATCATCGAAGCACGCGGACTCTCATCAGCAGCATCTGCAGCGAATGCCGCAATCGATCATATTCATGACTGGGTACTCGGTACTAACGGTAAATGGGTAACAATGGGTATTCCTTCAAAAGGCGAATACGACATTCCTGCTGAAGTTATTTATGGCTTCCCAGTAGTTTGCGAAAACGGCGAGTACAAGATGATTGAAGGCTTGGAAATCGACGAATTCTCACGTGAGCGTATGACCCATACCCTCAATGAATTACTTGAGGAACAAGCTGGTGTTAAACACTTACTTTCCTAAGGAAAAAATATGAAGAAAATTCTTCTTGCAATGAGCTTGGCAATCGTTGGATTTTGCAACGTTGCTCATGCACAAGTGAATGAAGAAGTCTTTACTTGGTCTTGCAGTGAAAATCGTCAATTTAAAACCTCAGGAAGCACTGAGAAATTACGTTTGATCTGGGAATCCAAGTCTGTTGATATGCAACGTCAAACTTCTTTACCAGGTAGCTTGCGCTACAAAAACCCTGCCTTAGGTTACGACCTGGTGGTGCTTGGTAATAAAGCGATGCTATTTAACATTAAGGCGGGAACTCGTCTGGCTGATTTTTGCCAAACTGCTGATATGAAAGCAGGCAAGCTTCCACATTTATTTGCTGATGCAGAGCCATTCAATCAGAATTAATATCTGATTATTGCAACATTAAAAAAGCCGAGAGATTCTCGGCTTTTTTATTTGTCATTGAATTTTTTATAAGCACCATCAATGAAATAGAGGTTGTTGTGTTGGAGTATCTTCTGGCATTTCGGCATGCACCGTCTCTCCAGAACGATCCGGAAATAAGGGTGCGCCACAGTCATCACACAATTCTGGATCAAAGAGCATTGCGTGACGGAAGACATCCTCTACACCTGCATCATGCAGAGCATCGCAAATTCTCTTAATCGGACTCTCATCATCGGATGCATCATTGAGCGCGTCATTGGCGACGGTCTCACGATCATACAAAGGCCAAATCACACCATAGATTACTTCTGGCGAGCCTTTGGCACTAAAGGAAATCCGATATTCATCTACCTGCTCTTCACCAAATGCGCCAACAACACAAGATAAGCCGGCCGGTAAAATCCCTAAAGTAGTTTCAAGAAAATTCACTGCGGCTTTAATGCTTAAAGGTCTGACATGCTTATCTGCCAGACGACAGTTCGTAAAATACGCCTCTGGCAATAAGAGTTCAAATTCACAGCCAGGAAGTAGCGAAGCTACTGGTGCTTGCATAGCATTTTGCCAGCCTATCAAACTGACTCCGCGCTCTTGGCGAACTGGGGCCTCTGCCTGCCATCTAAAGATTGGCGAACCACTAGGAGCGGCTATTGCAGCAATGATGAAACGGGGGTCAGCCAAAACGTCAATCGTTTCAGACATGCCCTTTAATTCCAATTTCATTTCTTTTCCAGAAATGGCTGCATCAGCCAAAGCCTCAGTCATCAAACGCGTTTGGCAATGCGAATGCGGCATTTGATCGATGCTGTAGAGCCAAGGAATAATTGCCAGTCGCGTGTCTGATGAGGCAATCGTATTTTGTAGAGCAACAGCCGAGGATTCAACAATGTTTGCTGGTAATGGTCCAGATGGAATTTGATAGCGAGTATGAGCAACGATTGGAAGAGCCAATAAAAGCACATCCCACTGATTGCCCTCAGATTCCTGTGTTAAAGATTCTGCGAGGGTTTCACCAGTATCAGCCAATACTTCAAAGGCAACGGTATTAATTCGAAAGGTTTGATCTAGGGCTGCATCGATCGCATTTTGATTTTGACTCTTGAGCAAACGCATCAGGCGGGTGATTAAGCGCCCTTCCCAAAAACGGTCTTCAATTTGACTGCCAGAGGCCGCCAGAGAAATTGCATCAGCTACCAAGCGTTCTACGTCTGGTGATAAACGCTGGGAGGATTTTGTACGATGAACAGCCATTATTTCCTCTCCTCTCTACGAAATACAGGCTTATTTTCTTTAGATTCAGAAGCGCAGTATTGATAGCCATCCAAATCAAACCCCTGGAGGTCAACAACATTTTTAATGCGGTTTTCAACGCAATAGCGAGCCATCAGCCCTCGAGCTCGTTTTGCATAAAAGGAAATGATTTTGTACTTACCGGCTTTAGCATCCTGGAATATGGGCGAAATAACTGGACAACCCAAGTCTTTGGCTTGAACCACCTTAAAGTACTCTTCGGAAGCTAAATTCAGAAGCCAGGGATTCTTTTGTTCTTCAAGTACGGCCTTTAAAGAATCAGTAACTTGGGAGCCCCAGAAGGCGTAAAGATCCTTCCCTTTGGGATTCTTAAAAGAGGTCCCCATCTCCAAGCGGTATGGCTGCATGAGATCTAGAGGTCTTAAAGCGCCATATAAACCTGAAAGAATGCGAATATGGTTCTGAGCAAACTCCACCGATTTCTCTTTAAGGGTTTTGACATCAAAACCATCATAAACATCCCCGTCGAAAGCATAGATAGCGGGTTTGCTATTTTCTTCAGTAAATTTCTTGGACCAATCCCGATAGCGACCAACATTTAGGGCCGCTAACTGATCAGATAAACTCATCAGTTTTGCTACTTCCTGGGGTGCCAGCTTCTTTAAATCCGTTATAAGCTTTGCGGACTCTGGGATGAAATCTGGCAAGGTGGGGTTCTTTACCTTTACCGGGGTTTTGTAATCAAGAGACTTTGCGGGGGATAGAACGATCAGCATGGCACAATTTAAGAATGTATTCCATCCATTCTAGCGATTACCCGGATAAGTTGTCATAAACCTTTGATGACCATGAAATCCGCCCTCACCCCAACATTTCCGAGCCGTCTTCCACATGTGGGGACAACGGTGTTTACCGTCATGTCTACTCTGGCAACAGAACATCAGGCCATTAACTTGGGGCAAGGCTTTCCAGACTTCCCCTGCGATCGAAAATTAATCGATGGCGTCAATACGGCAATGCTTGCAAATCACAATCAATACCCGCCGATGATTGGGATTTCTGAACTGCGTCATGGGATCAGCAAAAAGATTTCTGATTTATACGGTCATCAATACGATCCAGAGACGGAAATAACGATTACCGCTGGGGGTACTCAAGGCATCCTTACCGCTATCCTTTGTTGCGTCAGCCCAGGTGATGAAGTCATCATTATTGAACCTGCCTACGATAGCTACCGCCCATCAATTGAACTGTCTGGCGGCAAAATTGTCTCCTTATCTTTAACCATCCAAAGGGATGCAGAAGGCTTTGTAAGCTCCTATGAAATACCTTGGCAACAATTAGCAGATTCACTAAACAATAAAACACGATTGCTCATTGTTAACAGTCCTCACAATCCTACTGGCATGGTGTGGCAAAAAGCGGATTTAGATAGATTGGCCAAGTTATTACAAAACACCAACACCTTAGTGTTAAGCGATGAAGTTTATGAGCACATGGTGTTTGATGGCGCCAAGCACCATAGCATTGCTAGCCATCCGCTGCTAGCTGCTCGCAGTTTTTTAGTTTCAAGCTTTGGTAAAACCTATCACGTGACCGGATGGAAGGTGGGTTATGTTGCTGCGCCTGCATTGATGACAGCTGAGTTTAGAAAAGTGCATCAATTTAATGTATTTACTGTGAATACACCGATGCAATATGGCTTAGCCGCTTATTTAGTAGAACCAAACCACTATCTCCAACTTCCTGAGTTTTATCAGGCTAAACGTGATTTCTTTAGACAAGGATTGGAAGGTACGCACTTTAAGATCTTGCCAACACCTGGCACTTACTTTCAGTGTGTTGATTACTCCTCATTAAAAATCCCACAATCCCAATTAAACGAAGCAGATTTTTGCAAGTGGCTGACGAAGGAAATCGGTGTTGCTGCCATTCCTTTATCTGCGTTTTATCAACAACCAGTCAACTCTGGGGTCATTCGTTTTTGTTTCGCAAAAATGGAACAAACCCTTAAAGAAGCATTAATGCGTTTGCAATCTTTATAAAAGGAAATACAAAGAACATGAGCAAGTCTAAAAACAAAATCATTGATGTTTATAGCTGGCCAACACCCAATGGTCATAAAGTTCACATTATGCTCGAGGAGTGTGGCTATAAGCTGGGCCGTGACTGGCTTGCCCATCCTATAGATATCAGCGCAGGAGATCAGTTTTCGCCCGATTTTTTAAAAATCAGCCCAAATAACAAAATACCCGCAATTGTTGACCCCCAAGGACCTGATGGAAAGCCCATCAGCATTTTTGAATCTGGAGCAATTTTGCTTTACCTAGCGGCGAAAACTGGCAAGTTTTTACCAAAAAACACTCGGGGCAAATATGAGGTGTTGCAATGGCTAATGTTCCAAATGGGTGGTTTAGGCCCCATGTTGGGTCAAAATCACCATTTTCGGCTCTATGCTCCAGAGAAAATAGATTACGCCATTCATCGCTATACCAATGAAGCTAAGCGTTTATATGGCGTATTAGATCATCAATTGAAAGATAATCCCTATGTAGCTGGAAAAACGTATTCGATTGCGGATATTGCGATTTATCCCTGGACAAGAAATTGGAAGAATCAAGGGATTGATATCAATGAATATCCTCATTTTAAAAAATGGTTTGAAAAAGTGGGAGAAAGACCTGCGGTCAAACGTGGTGTTGAAGTATTAACGGCATTACGCAAACCCTTGCATGACGACAAGGCTAGAGAACAATTGTTTGGTTCAACACAGTATCAAAAAAGGAAATAAGATGAAGATTCAATCGGTTGGCATTATTGGCGCAGGTACGATGGGTAATGGCATTGCACAAGTCTGTGCAGTTGCTGGTCTTGATGTCGTGATGGTTGATATTAATGATGCCGCCGTTGAGCGAGGCATTGCCCAAATCAGCAAAAGCTTAGATCGCATGGTGAAGAAAGAGTTATTAACACCCGATGCCAAAGCAGCAGCCTTGAATCATATTAAATGTAGCACCTCATATTCTGATTTCAAAGGTCTTCAACTCGTTATTGAAGCTGCTACTGAAAATCAAGCCATTAAAGAAAAGATTCTTAAGCAAGTCGATGAAATCGTAGATAAAGAAACCCTTATTGCTACCAATACCTCATCACTTTCGATTACCAAATTAGCAGCGCTAGATTCAAATCCAAGCAGATTTATTGGTATGCATTTTTTCAATCCACCTCCTTTAATGGCTTTGGTTGAAGTGATTCGTGGCTTACAAACTAGTGACCAGACTCATGCTGCGATTATTGAGATGTCTAAACGCATTGGTAAAGAACCCATCACCGTCAAGAATTCACCTGGCTTTGTGGTTAATCGTATTTTGTTGCCTATGATTAATGAGGCATTTTTTGTTTTATCAGAAGGCTTAGCCAGCCCAGAAGACATTGATGCCGGTATGAAGTTGGGTTGCAACCAACCTATTGGACCTTTGGCTTTGGCTGACTTGATTGGTCTAGATACTTGCCTTGCTGTAATGGAAGTTTATTTTGAGAATTTCAGTGATTCCAAATATCGTCCATGCCCACTTCTTCGTGAAATGGTTGCGGCAGGTTACTTAGGCCGTAAAACTGGTCGCGGTGTTTATACATACGATCAATAAGTATTTTTAACTTAGATTTATGCATTAAAAATTGATTCATCACTTTTAACCAATCCACAACAGGCAACTGATACATTTCGTGAATCCACTTCCACCACTAGTACGCAGATTAGCTTACGCAGGACTTATTCCATTTATTGGTCTAGCTTTAATGGTTCAACTCGCTCCTACGCCTATCAATTATCTGAGCGCAGAATCACTAGCGGGCTATGGCGCCATCATTACCGCTTTCATGGGGGCTATTCATTGGGGCGCTAATTTACACACATTAGGAAATAATCCACCAAGCGATAAATGGGAAGCACGAAATGCGTGGATATGGGGCGTTACTCCAGCGATAGTGGCTTGGGTAGCTTTACACATTTATATCCCTGTCGGCTTAGTGATCTTAGCCTCAATATTATTAATACAACGCAATATCGATATCGATACCTATCAATACTATTTCACTAATGAAGAAGCGCGTATTGCTTTCATCAAATTGAGAAAGCATTTAACTTATGTATCCGCAATCTGTTTAGTTTGGGCAGCACTAGTCATCTTATTTGTACAAGCCTAACCCAAATCATATGAGCGGGCTTTTTGATAGCACTCCACCACCTCCACTAGCAGAGGCTTTAAGGCCAAAAACTATTGAAGATGTCATTGGACAAGCTCACTTACTGGGCAGCGGAAAACCTTTAAGCCTTGCCTTTTCATCTGGCAAACCTCACTCCATGATCTTGTGGGGTCCACCAGGGGTTGGTAAGACCACTTTGGCCCGATTATCTGCAAAGGCCTTTGACCGAGAATTTATTGCCATCTCAGCAGTGTTAGCTGGCGTTAAAGAAATTCGTGAATCTATTGAGCAAGCCCAGCAAAATATGGCGCAATACGGAAAACAAACCATTTTGTTTGTTGATGAGATTCATCGCTTTAATAAAAGCCAACAAGATGCTTTATTACCGCATGTTGAATCTGGTTTGTTTACGTTTATTGGTGCCACAACAGAAAACCCTTCATTTGAAGTGAACTCTGCCCTGCTTTCCAGGGCACAAGTTTATGTTTTGAAATCTTTAAACGCGCAAGAGTTGAGGGTTCTATTTGATAGAGCGCATGACTATGCAATGCCTGGTGTTGAGTTTGAAAATATCGCTATTGAAAGCTTAATTTCTTTTGCAGACGGTGATGCACGTAGATTACTCAATCTCACAGAACAAATTCGAAATGCCCTATCGGCATCGGGTTCAGATGTCAGCATTGTTGATCAACAATTTATTGAAAATGCGATAGCTACTCAATCTCGTCGTTTTGATAAAGCTGGCGATCAGTTTTACGATCAAATCTCCGCACTTCATAAATCTGTGCGCGGCTCTAATCCAGATGCTGCGCTATATTGGTTTTGCCGCATGATTGATGGCGGTGCTGATGCCAGATATTTAGCAAGACGCATTATTCGTATGGCCTGGGAAGATATTGGTTTGGCGGATCCAAGAGCTATTCAGCTTGCTAATGACGCCGCTCAAACTTATGAAAGATTGGGCTCACCAGAAGGCGAACTCGCTTTAGGGCAAGCCCTTGTCTATCTTGCGGTAGCCTCGAAAAGTAATGCCAGCTATAAAGCCTTTAATGCCGCTCGCGCTTATGTAGCTGCTGACCAAAGCAAGCCTGTACCCATTCATCTTCGCAACGCCCCCACCAAACTCATGAAAGAACTTGGTCATGGCAAAGAATATCGTTACGCACATGATGAACCTCATGCTTATGCAGCCGGAGAGAGTTACCTTCCAGAAGGTATGAAAGAACCCAACTGGTATCAACCTGTTCAACGTGGTTTAGAAACCCAGATTTCTGAAAAGATGGCATTTTTACGAAAACTTGATGATGAAGCCAAAAAAACATGAGCACTAAACAAACAGCGTTTTTTTATTACGATATTGTTTCGCCCTTCTCCTATCTTTATCTAAAACAACGCTACAAATTAGAGCCATATCTCGAGATTGAGCCTGTACCAGTCCTATTGGGTGGGTTACTGCGTTCAACAGAAAATCGCGGGCCTGGCGAAGTAGCTGCAAAACGTCCTCATACCTATCAATTCTGCGTTTGGCAGGCTGAAAAACTAGAGATACCGTTTAAGTTTCCCGAGCATCACCCATTTACGACCGTAGCAGCCCAACGATTGTTGGCGCAAGCGAAAGCCGACTGGCAAATGGTTGAGAAAGCATTTGACTATGTCTGGCGCGAAGGTAAAGATCCAAATTTAACTTGGCCAGACTTTTGCGTATACCTAGGATTAGCAGCTACTACCCCAAAACCGGATGATCCCGCCGTTAAATCACAATTAATCGCCAATACTGAACAGGCTCAACATCATGGTGCCTTTGGAGTGCCTGCACTAGCCCTAAATCAACAGTGTTTTTGGGGAGCAGATTCTATTGAATGGGTGCTGGACTATATAAAACGCCCTGGCATGTTTAATGAGCCTGCTTATGCGCATGCCGGCAAAATACCTAGCGGCCTTTAATTGCCACAGCATCGCTACAATCTATTCACCCCATTTACATTTTTGGAGATGTCATGCGTAAATTTTTATCAAGTCTTTTAATTGCCGCAAGCTGCTTATGTAGCGCTATGGCTTATGCAGGCCCTAAAGTTGAATTTAAAACCTCATTAGGCAGCTTTGTCGTTGAGCTTGATGATGTTAAGGCCCCCAAGACTACTGCCAATTTTCTAAACTACGTTAAAAGTGGGTTTTATAACGGCACAATTTTTCACCGTGTGATTGATGGGTTCATGATTCAAGGTGGTGGCTTTACACCGGACTTGACTCAAAAACCTACTAACGCGCCTGTGCAGTCTGAAGCGCAAAATGGTTTAAAAAATCAGATTTACACCATCGCTATGGCTCGGACTTCAGATCCCGACTCTGCAACAGCACAGTTTTATATTAACGTTGCGGATAACCAAGCTCTTAACTACCCCAATGCAATGGGCAATGGATATACAGTGTTCGGTAAAGTGATCTCAGGAACACAAACCATTGATGCAATTCGTAAAGTGCAAACCGCGGTTGCGCCAGCACCTCAAATGGGTCGTATGGCAGATGTTCCAACCAAACCCGTCATCATTGAAACTGCAACCATTTTAAAATAAGCACCCCTAACTACAGAGGGTTTATGAAGATGATTTTGCTTGATGATGCTAATAGCACTGCATCCAAGCCATCAAGCCGTCTTTATGAATCCCCTCTGCAGGCATGGTCTATATTACCGAGGGGTGAGCCCGCCCTAACCCTTCAAGCTATCGATTCTTGCCTGAACGAAATCACTACCGCACTTAGTCGCGGTGAATTTGTTGTGCTATTGCAAGCTTATGAATATGGCCAACTCATTCACCATCTACCTTCTCGAAATTCACAGCACCCACTACTGCAAGCTTGGTCTTTTAAATCCGTTCAAAAGCTATCCAAAATACAAGTTGATGCACTCATAGCGCAAAAGATCGCAAGCCAAGAAGAAGATGATCAGCTGGCCGGCATAACTAATGTACAAACCTCTATTGATGAAGAGCAATTTAAAAAAGATATTGGTGCTATTCAGGAGTACATCCTTAATGGCGATGTTTATCAGATTAATCATACGTTTCGCATCTCTGGGCAAACCTACGGCTCACCTTTAGCCCTCTATCACAGGCTTCGCAAGCGTCAACCGGGACGATTCGGAGCATATCTACAAGACGGCGATCAATTTATCCTTTCCCAATCCCCTGAATTATTCATTGAAAAGTCAGGTGATCTTATAAAAGCAATGCCGATGAAAGGCACGGCCAGCGCTAGTCTCCATTCATCTAGCGATCTCTCATCTGATCCTAAAAATCAAGCTGAAAATGTCATGATTGTGGATTTACTTCGTAATGACTTAAGTCGCATTGCACTACCTAATACCGTTACTGTTCCCAATTTATTTGAAGTTGCGCAACATGGCGACATCTTGCAAATGACTTCTACGATAGCGGCTAGAATTAAGAATGGTGTTGGTATTAAAGAAATATTTAATGCCGTATTTCCCTGTGGATCGATTACTGGCGCACCCAAGAAACGCAGCATGGAAATCATTCAAGAATTAGAACCTGATAATCGAGATTTCTACTGTGGCGCCTTGGGATGGTTAGATCCCAATGGTGATTTGGCTTTGAGCGTACCCATACGGACAGTGGAGATTGAACAAAATCACAACACTAAAGCTTCGCATTTCAAAATGGGTGTTGGCGCAGGAATCACCATCGACTCAACAGCTGACCAAGAGTGGGAAGAATGTCGTATAAAAGCCTCTTTTTTGACAGACCTTCCTAGTGCTACAGGTATATTCGAAAGTATCCTCGTTACGCATGGCAAAGTGAATTTACTTGAGTTGCACTTAGATCGGATGCAAAGATCTTCTTGTGATCTGGGTATTCCTTTTACGCGATTAGAAGCTAAGTCTTTGGTTCATGAGGCTATCTTTGGATTAGATCAAAGCATTTCCTATCGATTAAGACTGGATCTTTCATCAGAAGGAAATCTACAAACATCTATTGGGAAACTGGACTCATTACCCGAAGAAGTGAGGATCTTCTGGGCGAAAGATGTTTTAGAAAATCCTGCAAATGCTATCACCCATTCAGGCAATATATTACTCAGACATAAAACCTCTTTCAGGCCCGTTTATGATGAGGCATGGCAAGCTTCTGTAGCCAAAGGTGGCTTTGATGCCATATTCACTAATGAATCAGGGTATGTTACTGAAGGTGGGAGAAGTAGCATTTTTATTAAGCCAAAGAATTCCACGAATTGGCTAACACCACCCCTATCAGCCGGAGTATTGCCGGGTGTAATGCGTGAACATATCTTGAATGACCCCACATGGAATGCCCATGAAGCTAACCTTACTATTGAAGATGTTGCAATGGCGGATAAGATAGTCATTAGTAATGCGTTACGGGGCCCGCGTCGAGCCCATTTCTAGAAAGCTCCTATGAAGTTTTGCTCCAACTGCGCATCCCCTTTAAAGATCAAAATTCCAGCGGATGACTCTCGTGAACGTCATGTCTGTGAATCCTGTGGGACCATTCATTATCAAAACCCACGCAACGTTGTTGGCACTATCCCGGTTTATGAAAACCAAGTCCTTTTATGTCGACGCGCTATAGAGCCTAGACTTGGTTTTTGGACCCTACCCGCTGGATTTATGGAGCTTGGGGAAAGTACAAGCGCAGGCGCCGCAAGAGAAACTTTAGAAGAGGCGGGTGCAATCGTTGAAGTGGGCCCTTTGTATTCCCTACTCAATGTTCCGCATGCTGAACAAGTTCATCTCTTTTATTTAGCGAAGATGGCAACACCAGACTTTATTGCTGGCGAGGAAAGTCTTGAGGTAGCGCTATTTCAAGAACATGAAATCCCCTGGGATGAATTGGCATTCCCAACGGTTAAACAAACGCTTGAATGGTACTTTGCTGATCGCTGTGCTGGCAGATTTGAATCGCCAATAGCAATGCATGTCCGAAGCAGAGATATTCAATCTGGTGAGAAGATTTAAACGGGGCTTACCCATTTCATGAGCAATATTTCTTGGTTAGGTGCGAATGATGCATTCCCTAATCCTCTTTACGAATTCGATCCAGATCCCAATGTACCTGGATTAATTGCAGTTAGCGAAAGAATTTACCCGGGCCAGCTATCTACGGCGTATCAATTGGGAATCTTTCCCTGGTATTCAGATAATCAACCCGTCTTATGGTGGTCACCAGACCCAAGAATGGTATTAAAACCGACTCAATTCAAATGTCATCCCTCCTTTAAAAAAACCATTCGCCATTTTTTGAATGACCCTTCAAAGCAGATTGTTGTTGACCAAGATTTTGGTTCAGTAATGCGTGCTTGCGCTACGAATGTTCGCAAGGATCAAGATGGTACTTGGATTACCCACGAGATCATCAATGCTTATACAAAACTCCATGAGCAGCAGCACGCTCATAGCATTTCAGTGTTGGATAACGGACTGCTCATAGGTGGTTTGTATTGTGTCAATTTTGGCAGCATGGTTTTTGGTGAATCCATGTTCAGCCGAAAACCGGACTCTTCTAAGCTAGCATTAGGGGCACTGTGCGCCTGGTGTATTGAAAATAATATCCAGATGATTGATTGCCAGCAGGAAACATCTCACTTAAAGTCCTTAGGCGCCAGTCCAATGACGCGTAGGGACTTTTTAGAAAAACTCCAGCTTTTGATAAAACATACTAATATTGAAAGATCCTGGAACTTCAATAAAGAGATTCTTAAATACTGGCTATGACTCAGCTTAAAGAGCTTCCACTAACCGCTTTGCAGTTTTATGCAACCGCACCTTATGCTTGTAGCTACTTGCCCGATAGAACGGCACGTTCTCAGGTCGCTACGCCATCCCATCTTATTCACACTGATATATACGGCGAACTAGTCAATGCGGGTTTTAGGCGTAGCGGCTTATATACCTATCGCCCATATTGCGATGAATGCAAAGCCTGTATAGCGACCCGTATCCCCGTCAAACAGTTCACCCCCACCCGCAGCCAAAAACGCGCCTGGAAGAAGCATTCAGGATTAGAGGTTCATGTACTGAACTTGGGTTACCAAGAAGAGCACTATCAGCTTTATAAGCAGTATCAAAATGAGAGACATGCTGGCGGGGAAATGGATCAAGACAGTCAAGATCAGTATTCTCAATTCTTACTGCAAAGTCGTGTCAATTCTAGAATAGTCGAGTTTCGAGATGGTCCCAACAATGCTCAACCTGGCAAGCTTCGCATGGTCAGCATGATTGATATTTTGGATCAAGGGATTTCATCGGTATATACGTTTTACGATACTGCAAACCCATCTGATAGCTATGGAAGCTATAGTATTCTTTGGCAGATTCAACAGGTGCTAGATTTAAATCTTTCTTACCTCTACTTAGGCTACTTGATTAAAGATAGCGCTAAGATGGCCTACAAGATTAAATACCAACCCCTCGAAGGCTTAGTAGATGACCGCTGGCAAGTTCTTGCTGAGGGATAATAAGCATCTATGATCGATAGCTATTCACTTTTACGCCCCCTGCTTTTTTGCATGGATCCTGAAAAGGCTCATAACCTCACACTGACCAATATTGATCGTGCTGAACGCTTTGGGATCTTAAGGCACCTCATTGATCAGCCAACTGCTGATCCTCGCACCTTATGCGGAATCACTTTTCCAAATCCTGTTGGCTTAGCTGCAGGCTTAGATAAGGATGGCAAGCATATAGATGGCTTGGGCGCTCTGGGGTTTGGATTTTTGGAGATCGGAACCGTTACCCCGCTACCTCAGCCAGGCAACCCTAAGCCGCGTATGTTTAGATTGCCTCAAGCACAAGCCATTATTAATCGCATGGGCTTTAATAATGATGGGGTTGATGCTTGCGTGAAACGTGTGCGCCAATCTCACTACTGGCAAAACGGTGGCATTGTGGGTTTGAATATTGGCAAGAATGCCAATACACCAATTGATCAAGCGGCTAATGACTATGTTAAAGCCATGGCAGCGGTCTATGAGATTGCCGCCTATATCACCGTCAATATTTCTTCACCAAATACTCAAAATCTTCGTGCGCTTCAAGGCGAAGAAATGCTTCGATCTTTACTAGGGTCTTTAGACCTCGAGCGCGAACGCCTTTGCGATCGCTTTGCTATTCGCAAACCACTCTTTCTTAAAATTGCCCCTGATTTGGATGTAGACGATGTCAGCCTGATCGCCGACCTATTGCTAGAGTTTGGTATCGATGCGGTGATTGCAACCAATACAACGATTGCACGTGATGCCGTTCAAAATCTTCCATACGGAAATGAAGTCGGCGGCCTATCTGGTGCCCCCGTTAAAAGTGCTTCAACTGAAATTATCAAAATATTAAAAAATAAGCTCAAAGGCGAGATTCCGATTATTGGCGTTGGCGGCATTTTGTCTGGGGCAGATGCTCAAGAAAAAATTGATGCAGGAGCAAGCTTGATTCAACTGTATAGCGGCCTGATTTATCGTGGCCCTGAACTGATTGCACAATGCGCTAAGGCTTTACGCGCTAATTAAGCCAACGGCTGTTTTTTTGCAATGAAATGGGATTTCATATTGTGCAATTTTCTAGGAAATAGATACAATTGGATTCATGAACACAAACAAAGTCATTAAATCTACTAAAACCCCTGGGGAGGTTGGTAAAACTGCCATCCAGGTCGTTGAACGGATGATGAACTTGTTAGATGCCCTAGCTGTGCATGAAGAGTCTAGCAGCCTTAAATCGCTTTCAGAGGTCACAGACCTTCATCCCTCAACTGCTCACCGAATCCTGAATGATTTGGTTGCCTGCAGACTGGTTGAGCGTGGTGATGGTGGCACTTATCGCCTGGGTTTGAAATTACTAGAACTGGGCAATTTAGTAAAGGCTAGATTGTCAGTTCGTGAAGCTGCACAAGCACCGATGCGAGCCCTGCATAAACTAACTGGCGAGACCATCAACTTATCCGTTAGACAAGGCGATGAGATTGTTTATGTGGATCGCGCTTATAGCGAGCGATCTGGCATGCAAGTCGTGAGAGCAATTGGTGGACGCGCTCCACTGCACCTCACCTCTGTAGGCAAACTCTTTTTAGCCAGTGATGATCCTAGTCAAGTACGTGCTTATGTAACCCGTACTGGTTTATCGGGGCATACGCGCAATAGCATTACCGATCCGAGCAAACTGGAAACAGAGCTCAATTTGGTCAGGCAGCATGGCAATGCACGTGACAATGAAGAATTGGAACTTGGTGTCAGCTGTGTAGCAGCTTCTATCTTGGATGACACTGGGAAATTGGTTGCTGGACTCTCTCTGAGCGCTCCAACCGATCGCATTCAGGGCGATTGGGTAAGAGCACTTCAAGATACTGCACTACTAGTTTCTAAGGGCATGGGCTTTAAACCCAAAACAGCAGAGCCCGGAATCTAATTACATTAAGCGACGGATTGGTTGTGGCCCGGAAGGCATTTTTTCATACCAATCGCGTACTCTGACAGCATCCGCAAAACGGGATTGACTGCCTTGAGAATCTAAAAAGACCAACAACAATGGAGTGCTGTTAACTTTAGTTTGCATCACCAAACATCTGCCTGCTGCATTGATAAAACCAGTTTTTTGAAGGCCAATGTCCATATTGCCGGCCCGCACCAGACGATTAGTGTTTAAGAAAACTTGCGGACGATTTGCAATGACCATGGTTAACTCAGGCCAAGTAGAAAACTCCCGAATCGGTTTGTATTGATAGGCTGCATTCAACATGCGAGTTAAATCTTCGGCACTAGCAACGTTCTCACTCATCAAGCCTGTGGGGTCTGCAAAATGCGAATGATCCATACCCAATTCTTTTGCCTTACGATTCATAGCATCCACAAACGCAGGAATACCCCCGGGATAGTTACGACCCAAGGTGTAAGCGGCACGATTCTCAGAAGACATTAAAGCCACATGAAGAGCATCTTCACGTCTTAAGGCTGTGCCCTCTACTAGACGCGAGTGCTTGTAAATGTGGGCATCTTCAGAGTTAATCACCACCACTTCATCCATTGGGAGTTTGGCATCCAAAACGACCATCGCCGTCATCAGCTTTGTAATCGAAGCAATCGGAAGACTAACTGATGGATTCTTTTCAAAATAGACTTCTTTGGTATCTTGATTGACAACAATGGCTACGCTGGATTTCAGGCTAAGGTTATCGTGCTGACCACGTAAACCTAAAGCTGTCGCTAGAGATGGAGGCGCTTCAACAATTGGCGCATTTGAACGGGTAACTGTTACGCGGACAGTTTTCGCCTTTTTGGGGGCTCTAACGGTGACGGTTTTAGTAGTAGTTTTAGTAGCTGTTGTTTTTGATGTTTTGGACTGCTTATCTTTGCTGGCGGCGCTTGCTGAGACCCCGAAGGTAACCGACATCGCGAACAAACAGGTGAGCAATATGCTTGAAATTCGATTCAACAACATCCCCAAATACCTTCCAAAACTTTTGACATACGGAATGATAAATAACTTTTACGCTTCAGGGCACTTAATTGCGCCCAAATGCAGTAAATAAACTTCAATACAGTGCAAATTTATTCGGCAATAGTGGCTAATATTTTTGTTTGACGCTTATTCACCAGAATGACGCCTGTCATCGTCAAGATGAGCCCGAGAGTCATAAAAGTCGTAAACGGCTCATCAAAGAGCAACCAAGCCATTGCTGCAGTGGTTGGCGGGGTTAGGTAAAGCAAGCTGGTGACCTTGGTAGCAGCCCCTTTGCGAATCATCATAAATAACAAACTGATGGATCCAATTGATAGCGGGAAAATAGCCCAGAGCAATGCCCCTATTACGGGTGCATTCCAAACCATCACACCTGTTTCAAAGAAATACATACAGATGAAACTCAATACAGCAGAAACTCCAAACTGAATGGAAGACCCAGCTCTTAAGTCAAAAACTGGGCAATATTTTTTTTGGTACAGCGTGCCAAAGGTAATGGATAGCAAGGCAGCAAATGCCAAGATATAACTGACTAAAGGAATATGGGCAAAGCTAATCTTTTCTGCAACAACGAGAGCTACCCCGGCAAAACCAAAGCCCAATCCAACCCATTGTCGAGAGGACACTTTTTCAGAAACCCAGGCTGCAAACCATGCCGTCAGAATCGGCTGTAAACCTACGATGATGGCAACCAGACCGGCGGTCATTCCCAGCCTCACAGCAAACCAAACACCCATCAGGTAACCAAACTGCAACAACATGCCAGCCACAGCAATATGTTTGATTTGATGCCAATTTGGCCAACTGATTCTCCAAACCAGGTTCAGGACTGCCATAGCCATCAACACCCCTGTAAAGCGCCAAAATAAAAAGGTGGCTGGCTCAACATAAGGCATAGCCAATCGAGCGATCACAAACCCAGTACTCCAGATCAATACAAAAAATGGTGCGATAGCACTATCTAAAAAGCGAGGTTTCATAAGTAACTATCTGAATATATTGGGTTTTTAACTATTCCGTATTTTAAGTGGATTCTCATCATTACGTTTGAAACAATACAAGCTAAGGGCTAACACCAATGATGCACTGCAGCATTTTTAACTAGAATATGTCAGCATTGATTTAATTGCCGGATGGCCTCATAGTGAAGTTCATCCTAGTTACCACGAAAGGGATTGATATGAACTTAACTCCAGAACAGGTCGCGGCTGCACAAAAAGCCAATTTAGAAACTTTGAGCGGTCTTACCAATCAAGCTTTACAAAGCATTGAAAAATTGGTTGAACTCAATATGCACATTGCCAAGCAAAGCCTCAGCGACAGCATGAGTAACGCTAAAAAAGCATTAGAAGTAAAAGATATTCAACAACTACTTGCCCATCAAGCTGAAGCAGTTCAGCCAATGGCAGAAAAAATCATGGCTTATAGCCGTCATTTATATGAGTTAGCACATGAAACTCAAGCGAACTTTACAAAGTCTGCTGAAAAAGAATTGCAAGCAGGTCAAAAGAAAGTCAATGCCCTGGTTGAAGATTGGACCAAAAATGCACCAGCTGGATCGGATGCCGCTGTTCAAGCAGTGAAGCAAGCTATAGCTTCTGCCAACAATGTATTCGAAACAAGTCAAAAGGCGGTTAAACATGCTGTTGAAGTTGCGCAAACCAATTTGAATAACGCCACAGATACTGCCATGAAAAATGTCGCTAACGTAAGCAAAGCAGCTAAGAAAAAATAATTATCTCTGTTGCCCAATAAAATGCCCCGAAAGATCGGGGCATTTCTCTTTTGTAGCTTTTAAAAACGGATTACGGGATTTTCTTTTTCACTGGCGGCAAGTCAGTGCAATGGCCATGAGCGGCTTCTGCAGCTAAACCCACTGACTCACCAAGGGTTGGATGGGGATGAATGGTTTTGCCAATATCTACAGCATCTGCTCCCATTTCAATTGCAAGGCATACCTCACCAATGAGATCACCGGCATGGGTTCCAACAATTCCACCACCAATAATGCGATGTGTTTTAGCGTCAAAAAGAAGCTTTGTGAAACCCTCATCGCGTCCATTAGCGATTGCGCGACCGCTTGCAGCCCATGGGAATAGACCCTTTTCATAGGCTATGTCTTGAGCTTTACATTGCTCTTCGGTTAAACCAGCCCAAGCTACCTCGGGATCGGTATAGGCCACGGATGGAATTTGCTTGGCATCAAAGTAGGATTTTTGTCCCGCTGCGGCTTCAGCAGCGACATGACCTTCATGCACTGCCTTGTGAGCAAGCATCGGCTGACCCACAATATCTCCAATGGCGTAGATATGAGAAACATTAGTACGCATTTGTTTATCGACTGAAATGAATCCACGCTCATCAACCATAACGCCAGCAGCAGAGGCATCGATTTTTTTACCGTTAGGAGTTCGCCCTACTGCGACTAATACCAAATCATAAGTTTGCGGTTCTGCAGGTGCATTTTCACCTTCAAAACTTACCTCAATACCATCGGGTTTGACTTCTGCTTTACTGGCACGCGTTTTGAGCATAATTTTTTCAAAACGTTTGGCATTAAATTTCTCCCAGACTTTTTCTAAGTCTCGGTCAGCGCCTGCCATTAAGCCATCCATCATTTCAGCAATATCGATGCGTGAACCCAAGGTACTGTAAACCGTTGCCATTTCCAAGCCAATAATTCCGCCACCAATGACCAGCATTCTTTTGGGAATGCTCTTGAGTAATAAAGCGCCTGTGCTATCAACGATGCGGGGGTCTTCAGGTAAAAAAGGCAACTTCACCGGCTGACTACCAGCCGCGATGATTGCCTTCTGAAAACGAATGACTTCTTTTTTTCCAGTCAGGTCTTGACCATCACCACTAGTCAATTCCACTTCGACGTGATGAGAATCAATAAAGCGCCCTACTCCACGCACTGTGACAACCTTGCGGGCTTTGGCCATACCGGCGAGTCCGCCAGTTAACTTGGCAATGACAGAATCTTTATAGGCGCGCAGTTGATCGATTTCGATCTTTGGCTCACCAAAGGTAATGCCATGTTTAGCCATTGTCTTCACCTCATCCATGACGGATGTGGTGTGCAGCAAGGCTTTTGAGGGTATACAGCCAACATTAAGACAAACACCCCCCAAGGTGGCATAACGCTCAACGATGATTGTGCTCATACCCAAATCAGCACTTCTGAAAGCAGCACTATAGCCGCCAGGACCAGCACCTAATACAAGTACTTCACACTCATGGGCAACGGCACCGGTGTACTCGCCTGCAGTAGGAGCTTGGTTTGAACTCGAAGCTGAGATTGTGGGGGTTGAAGTTATCGCTGGTTGAGTTGGTGCAGCCTGAGCCACTGGAGAAACTGGGGCGGCGGATGTACTCACTTCAACTTCAGCAATCGCACTACCTTTGCTAACTTTATCTCCAGGCTTTACAGAAATGCTGCTGACTATTCCAGCCACATCAGAGGGAACCTCCATAGTGGCCTTGTCAGACTCCAGCACCAATAAAGCCTGCTCTTTTTCAATCACATCACCAACTTTAACCAACACCTCAATTACTGGAACATCTGTGTAATCGCCAATATCAGGAACAAGGATCATTTGCTTAGCCATCATGACTCCTTATAGCGCCGCACGACGGAAGTCGGCAAGCAATTGAGCAATGTAGACATTAAAGCGCGTAGCTAAGGCACCATCAATCACGCGATGATCTGCTGATAATGACAATGGGCAAATCAGACGCGGTACAAATTGTTTACCATCCCATACAGGCTTCATAGCAGCTTTGTTAACGCCCAAAATCGCAACTTCAGGGGCATTCACAATAGGAGAAAAATAGGTTCCGCCAATGCCGCCCAAAGAAGAAATCGTAAAGCTAGCGCCCTGCATTTGATCGGGCTTTAACTTACCATCACGAGCAAGTGCTGCCAACTCTGAGGTCTCACGAGCAATTTCGAAAATACCTTTTTTATCCGCATTACGAATAACAGGTACAACCAAACCATTTGGTGTATCTGCAGCAAAGGCAATATTGAAATACTTTTTCAGAACTAGCTCATCACCATCTAAGGAGCTATTAAATTCTGGATATTTTTTGAGTGCAGCAACAGCAGCTTTCATCAAGAACGCAAGCATGGTGATTTTTAATCCCTGCTTTTCATTCTCTTTATTGGTTGACACGCGGAAAGCCTCTAAGTCAGTAATATCGGCATCTTCGTGATATGTCACAGCTGGAATCATCACCCAGTTGCGACCCAAATTAGCGGCCGTGAGTTTCTTGATGCGGTTTAAAGGCTGACGCTCGATTTCACCAAATTTAGAAAAATCGACTTTTGGCCAAGGAATGAGA